>FWWL01000687.1_pt1 | contig 90625 bp, 81 predicted proteins | sample 2228331 | NCBI WGS metagenome assembly FWWL01 (sample SAMEA103939775, study PRJEB20133) | metagenome | reverse complement strand
TTATCTCCTAATCGTGGAGGATTAGCGAAGTGGCCAAACGCGGGAGACTGTAAATCTCTTCCTTCGGGTTCGGTGGTTCAAATCCATCATCCTCCACCAGTTTTCTACTCTATTTAGGGGCATAGTTTAAGGGTAGAACAGCGGTCTCCAAAACCGTTAGTGTGGGTTCAATTCCTGCTGCCCCTGCCAATAATATTCCCGATCGTGGCGGTCGTGGCGAAGTGGTTAACGCATCGGTTTGTGGATCCGACATTCGGGGGTTCAATTCCCCTCGTCCGCCCCATTTTTCACCAAAGAGAAAGTCGTTGGGGATTAGCCAAGCGGTAAGGCAACGGACTTTGACTCCGTCATCCAAGGTTCGAATCCTTGATCCCCAGCCATTATATGCGGAAATAGCTCAGTGGTAGAGCATCTCGTTGCCAACGAGAAGGTCGCGGGTTCGAGCCCCGTTTTCCGCTCCATCTTTATCTAGACTTTGGCGCCATAGCCAAGAGGTAAGGCAGAGCTCTGCAAAAGCTTTACCCCCAGTTCGAATCTGGGTGGCGCCTCCAATTGTCTAATCTATGCGCCCTTAGCTCAGCTGGATAGAGCGTTTGACTACGAATCAAAAGGCCAGGAGTTCGAATCTCTTAGGGCGCGCCATTTTTGTAACACAATTGAATATGCCGGTGTGGCGGAATGGCAGACGCGACGGACTCAAAATCCGTTTCTCGCAAGGGAGTGGGGGTTCAAGTCCCTTCACCGGCACCACTACAGTAAATAATTAGCCTTTAAGATCTTAATCAGATCTTAAAGGCTTTTTGATTTTTTTTCCTTGATAAAGACAGGCAGCTCTTACTTACTTAGGCACTAATTTTTTATTGGCATTCGTTCGGCTTATGTCTAGTTTGATTTCAAGGGAACTGGTAAAGTAAACAGAAGCAGACAAAACGATAGTACAACGGGAGATGAAAACAAAATGGAGTCATCCATGAATACATCTGAGCTTGAAGCACACTCGAATTTATTGATCGACAGTTATTACCGGGCTACGGGTCGAACTTTAGTAGAATATGATCACAACAATCAAACGGCAGCAAGTGCTCTATTCGAAGCGAATTTTGTCCTTCTATCCCACGGTACGCAGTCGGATCCCGTGTTGAATTACGGAAATAGAGCTGCCCTGGAATTGTGGGAGATGGATTGGGCACAGTTTACCGCAATCCCGTCGCGCCATACGGCAGAACCGATGGAAAGAACCGAGAGGGAGAAGCTGCTTACTAACGCCAAGAAGCAAGGCTACTCCGATGGATATACCGGCATTCGGATCTCCGGCAACGGTACTCGATTCGAAATCAGGGATGCATTGATCTGGAACGTCATCGATGGTGCAGGCCAATATCAGGGTCAAGCGGCTATTTTCACGGAGTGGAAAAGAATATAAGCTAGCATTTCACGCGGGGAAGGAATGGGAACATGAAGCGGACAAGCATACGTCTGCGGTTGATGCTGCTCATGATTTGCCTGACGACGCTGCCGGTTATTACGGTGACCTGGATCGCCACGAACAATACAAGGAACTCGGTCGAGAAAGAGATCATCAACGCGAACAACTCGCGGATGTTATGGGCGAACCAGTATTTGGACGAGTTGATTCAGCAGATCGATATCCTGTTCTATACGTTGCAGATTAATGAACTGCTGATTACCGGGTTAGACGATAACGAGAACCAGGATGTCGGCGCGCAATTCAAAACGCAAAATCACATCAGCAATACGTTGAAAACGGCTTTTTACGCGAACTCCCGCAAGATTGACCTTCTAACTCTCTATAGCCATCAAAGCCAAAAGGCTTTCTCGGTTAATTTCGCGAGCAGTGGAATGGTATCTTCGCTTAATATTTCCAATGGCGTCTGGAGTCGAATGCTTCAGACGCCGATTAATATGTATTTCAAACAATCCGGTAACGGGATTTACGCCTTGCATGGCATGAACCGTTTCCCTGACAAGAAGCTGCTTGGCGGCCTTTCCGTCCGCATTAACCGCGATGTGTGGGAAGAAGTCGCCCGCATTCTGAAGTCGGAGCCGGAAAGCTCCGTCTTCCTGCTTAACGATGAAGGCGAGATGTTATCCGGCTCTACGGAAACCGGAAATTCGCAGGAAATCCAAGAGCAAATTCAAGAACTCACCGCCGGTAATTCCGAGCTGCAATTCCACAGCACGAAAAATTATTTTTACTTCATAAAAAAAATAAACGACGGGGCATTGACTGTAGTCAAAGCGGTGCCTTCCGTTACCGTAGCCAAGAGCGCCAATGCGACGATCCGCGCCGGTATCGTGACGGGGAGCTTGTTCGCTGCGGCGTCGGTGTTGCTCTCAATCTTAGTATCGCTACGGATCAGCAGGCCGATCGTCAGTCTCGCCAAGACGATGCGAAATGTGCATATTCATAATTTCGAGATCAAATCGGTGCAAAGCCACGACGAGATCGGATTGCTGGAGCGCGGTTATAACTCCATGATGCAACGGATCAAAGAGCTGATCGAAGTGGAGTATCAACGGGAGATCGACGTCAAGAACGCCCAACTGTCAGCTCTGCAAGCCCAGATTAATCCTCATTTCTTGAATAATACGCTTCATCTGATCGGAGGAATGGCTCTAACCAAGGGAGCGCCTGAAATCTACCGGATAACCCAGGTGATCGGAGAGTTGCTTCGTTACTCCATCAGCACCGATGGGGACAAGGTACCGCTCGAGGACGAGCTTAAGCATATGCGCAATTATTTATTTATACAAGAAAACCGTTTTCTTGGCCGTTGTAAAATCATCATCCACACGGACGATAGCGTACTTGAGGGCAGGCTTCCGAAATTTACGTTGCAGCCCGTTCTGGAAAATGCGTTCGAGCATGGGCTTCAACGCAAAGAAGGATCATGGTCGGTAGAAGTGCGAGTTAAACGCATTGGCGATGATATAGCGATTCTAATTAAAGATGAAGGCGTAGGGTTTGCGATGGGACGATTGCAACAGTTGCGTTTGGAGTTGGCAAGCGGATTACCGCCGAAAGTCGAACAATCCGAACAAGCCGAACAATCAGAACCGGACAAGCCGCGCCAAAGAAACGGAATCGGCCTCAAAAACGTGGATGCCCGCTTGAAGCTTCATTTTGGGGCTTCGTATGGATTAAGAATTTTTAGCAGTCCCAATAGAGGCACGATCGTCGTCATTAGAGTGCCCGTATCGGACAGGGGAGGCATGGAAAATGTTTAACGTTCTCATTATCGATGATGAACCCTGGTCCAGGCAGGTGGTGAAGGCTCTTGGGGAATGGGAGCGGCTAGAGCTAAACGTGACTGGCGAAGCGGAGGATGGAACGGAAGGGCTTAAGCTCATCGCGGAGCAGAAACCCCATATCGTCGTGACGGATATGCGGATGCCGGGCCTTGACGGAGTTGGTCTTCTGAAAGAGATGAATGAACGATTTCCCGCGATGAAAATTATCGTTATGAGCGGTTACGATGATTTCGTTTACTTGAAGCAGGCTATCCGTTCGCGTGCGGTGGAATACTTGTTGAAACCGATTGATCAGGGGGAACTGAACTCTGCTTTGGCGCTGTGCGTGCAAGAGCTGAAACAAGCTAACACAACGGCAAACGCGTCATGGAGAACGCCGTTCGCGTTCGCGGATACGGCCGTGCTGGATCAATATTTGGCTTTCCGTCAGCGCGTTTACGGATATTTGCTGGAACTGAACAAGCAAGCAGTGATGGATACATTACAAAGACTTGAGGAATTGTTGAATACAGACGCTCTGAACAGCGAGAACGGGAACATCCTAACCAAAGTCTGCCATGATTTCATGCTTATGCTTGAGGAATTTACTTCGGAGAACGAACTGGCTTTCAATAGCTTATGGAACAATGGGAATACTGCACCAGACGGTTCGGTGGCTTGGAGTTCGATAGCCGAGGCTTTCGGTGATATTAATAGGCTATATTCAGACGCCATAGATGCAATCGAAGCAAACCGAAGAAATCGCATAAGGCTTGACGTCGCGGAGGTTCAAGCGCATATCGACCGTCATTATGAGGATCCTATTTCGCTGGATACGGTTGCGCAGCATTTCTTCGTCAGTAAAGAACACTTAAGTAGGGTATTTAAATCCCGGCAGGGCGAGAATCTCTCGGATTATATCGTACGGAAGCGGATGGAGAAGGCGCGGGAGCTTATCGTGATTCAGAAGCTGGCCATCAAACACGTTGCGCAATTGACGGGTTACGCGGACGTTGCTTACTTTTACAGAGTGTTCAAGAAGTATTTCGGGCAGACGCCGGGAGATTTACGGAAAGAAGATTAAAGAGCGGCGATATCAATAAAGTGCAATGACGGAAGCTAATATCCTGAAATGATGCGGGAACCCGGCTCCCCTATACTGAAGTTGCAGTTAAATAAGAGGGGGTTACACCGAATGAAGAAAGCGCTTTATATGAGTCTTATCCTTGTTCTTATGATGTCGATTATATCGGCATGCGGCTCAAACAACAATAACAAGCCGTCAGAGGCTGCATCGCCATCGCCATTGGCATCTCCGAGCGAAAGCGCTTCGCCATCGGAAGTGAAAACGGATACACCGCTGCAAAAAGTAGAATTAAAGGTATTCATGAGCTTTCCGAGGTTCAAGGATCAATTCGAAAGCTATTTCGAGCAGTTCAAGGCCAAAGAACTGGCGGAAAAAATATCGACGTGACCATCCAGCTGGAAATGCCGAATCCCGACCAAGCGAAGCAAATCCTCCAAACGCGGCTTGCGTCCAACGATGCACCCGATGTGTTCACGCTACATGCCATTGCGGATATCCCTACTTACTACAAGGCCGGTTATCTGAGCGATCTGTCGGATCAGCAGTTCGTGCCGAAGGTGTACGAGAGCGTCAGAAAAACCGTCACCTATGACGGTAAAGTCGTGGCGTTGCCTCTTGAAAGCTTGTCTTGGGGATATTTGTACAATAAGAAAATTTTCTCCGATCTAGGTATTACGCCACCCCAAACGATAGACGAGATGAAAGCGGCGATAGATAAAATTAACGCGGCTAAGATAAAGCCTTTCGTGCTGGCCTTCCAGGAATCCTGGATTCCGCAGCTGATGATGGCATTATCGTTAGGGGGAACCGTCTCCTCCGCGCATCCGGATTGGATTGAGAAAATGAACAAAGGCGAAGCCTCTTATAAAGACGTAGCAAGCGTGTTCGATATTATCGATCTTATTATGGCGAACGGAACGGGCAAGCCGTTCGAAGTCGGCAATGAAGCGGGCTCCACCGACTTCGCTAACGGCAAAGCCGCCATGTGGGTGCAAGGACCTTGGCAAGCGGAAACGATTCTGAAGGTAAACCCGAGCATGGAATTCGGCGTGGCGCCGCTGCCCGTCAGCAACGATCCGGGCGGAGCGATGATCAACCTCGCCACTTCCACATCTCTTGCGGTATCTCCGACAAGCAAGAATAAAGAAGTCGCGCTGGATCTGGTCAATTACCTGCTGGACGACAAGGATTCCGCGCCTCTGTTCGAGACATTGAAATTTAATCCGGTTGCAACCATGCACACGTATGAGACATTCCCTTGGATCACGGAAGCAAGCTCTTACGTTGCAGACGGCAAGGCTTACCTGGATCTGTCCTTACCGAACGGCGTAACGGACGAAACGGCGAAATTGCTGCAAAGCTACTATGCCAAAGATGTAACGAAAGAGGAAATCTTCAAGACGCTCGACAAAACATGGGCGACGGCAATCAAAAGCCAGCAATAAGCCATTCGCTTGTATTGGCTGATCGGGAGTGATCTCAGATGCGATGGACGAAGAAGAGGAAGCAAACGATCACTCTGTTAGCCTTCGTATTTCCTGCCTTGTTGTTCTACGCCGTGTTTATGCTCGCCCCCGCTTTCGGGGGAATCGGGTATAGCTTGACGGATTGGAACGGGTTGAATCCCACCTATCGCTGGGTGGGATTCGCCAATTATACGGAAGCGCTGACGGATGATCCTTATTTCATAAAGTCGATTTGGTTTACGCTGAAGTTCGTTGTGTTCATGGTCGTGCTGCAAAATGCGATTTCCATTTTGCTCGCGGTATTCGTGGAATCGCGGGGATGCAGCAAGGTATGGTTCCGCACGATCTTCTTCATGCCGAATATGATCAGCATGATTATCGGCGGGTTCATGTGGTTGTTTATATTCACGAAGGTACTATCCTATTTGGCTGAATATTCCGGGCTCGGTTTCCTGGATCAATCGTGGATCGGCGACCCCGACTTCTCATTCTATGCGATTATTATCGTCTCTTTATGGGGCGGAGTCGGTTTCTTAATGGTCATCTATATTGCCGCGATTCAGGGCGTACCCAAGCAACTTAAGGAAGCGGCTGCGATCGACGGGGCGAATACGTTTAAAACGTTTCGGAATATTACCCTTCCGATGATTTATCCCGCTATAACGATAGGTATTTTCCTTACGCTTAACTCCTCGTTCAAGGTTTACGACACGGTATATGCGCTTACGGGCGGCGGACCGGGACGAGCAACTCAAGCCATTACGCTTAATATTGTCGAAGAAGCGTTCAGCTTCAATTCAAGGTACGGTTACGCCAGCGCCAAGGCGATGATCTTATTCTTCATCGTTTTCCTCATCACCATCGTTCAACTCCGATTTATGAAGAAGAGAGAGGTGGAGGCATGAGAAACGCGGGTATCCGTGCGGGAGAAAGGCAATTTGCACGCAATGCCGGCTCTGCGATCGTTCTAGTCATTTTGCTCGCTGCCGCGGTCTTTACTATTTTTCCGATCTATATGGGCCTGTTAAATTCCTTGAAGACGGAAGGAGATATGCTTAGCAACATTCTATCCCTTCCATCCCGGCTGGAATTCGGCAATTATGCGGATGCTTTCCAGAAAACCGATTTCATGCGCAGTCTGGGCAATACGCTGACCGTTGCCGCTGTCGGATTGGCAGGCATCATTCTATGCGCTTCAACGGCGGGTTACAAGATGTCCCGAACGCCGGGCAGGCTAAGCGGATTTCTGTTCGGGCTGTTCGTCCTTTCGATGCTCATTCCATTCCATTCTATTATGATCACGCTAGTGAAAATCGCGAAGGAGCTAACCGTGCAAGGCTCGACGATCGGGCTTGGCTTGATGTATATCGGACTAGGCGTTCCGATGGCGATCTTCCTGTACCACGGCTTCGTCAAATCGATTCCGCGCGACTTGGACGAGGCGGCCGTCGTGGATGGCTGCGGGGAAATCCGACTGTTTTTCGTCGTGATCTTTCCGTTGCTGCTTCCCGTAACGGCTACGATAGCGATTTTGAACTTACTGTGGATATGGAATGATTTTCTGTTTCCACTGCTGATGTTGACCGATTCTGATAACTATACGCTGCTGCTTTCCGCCAATATGCTTTTCGGGGAGTACAACAACGATTGGTCGGCAATATTGGCTTCGCTCGTTATGGCCATGCTGCCTGTTATCGTGCTTTATATTGTACTGCAGAAGTACATTTTGAACGGGATTGCGGACGGGGCGATTAAAGGCTGAGAGATTTGAGGGAAGGGAGGGTGGATTACGGTGTCGGAAAATAGGGAGTACGAAGTAACCGGTTTTCTTAAGGCGGCAGGACGAAAATTGTTGAACGCAGAAGGCCGGGAAATTGTTCTTAGGGGAGTCGGTTTTGGCAGTTGGCTGCTCTCGGAAGGGTACATGTGGCGTTTCCCGGATAAGGGGGACCGGCCGCGCCGTATCGAACGGATGATCGAGGAGTTGATTGGCCGTGAGAAGGCGGAGAGGTTCTGGGAAATTTATTATGACCGTTATATCGCGGAACCGGACATCGAGCGGATTGCCGCGGAAGGCTTCAATTCGGTTCGGGTTCCTATCAATGCCAGGTTCCTAATAGAGGACGGAGAGCCTGTTCGATATAAAGAGCGGCATCTGCAGCTTATCGACAGGGTTATCGATTGGTGCCGCAAATATCGATTATACGTCATTCTCGATCTGCACGGAGCGCCGGGCGGCCAGACAGGAACGAATATCGACGATTCGGAGTTTGATCAGCCGGAATTATTCACGGACGAGCGGAACCGGAGGATTACGGTCGACCTATGGAGAATGCTCGCGGATAGATACAAGGATGAATGGATCGTAGCGGGATACGATCTTCTGAATGAGCCGTTACCCGACTGGTTCGCTAAGTACAACGATCGGATCATGCCTCTCTATAACGATATCGTGAAAGCAATAAGGGAAGTGGACGACCGTCATATGATCATTCTTGAAGGTGCGCATTGGTCGACGGACTGGTCGATATTCAAAGAGAAGATAGATGATAACGTCATGCTGCAATTTCACAAATATTGGAACAATCCGGATACCGAGAGCATCCAGGTTTACTTGGACAAGCGCGAGGAGTGGAACGTGCCGATCTTCATGGGCGAAGGCGGCGAGAACAACAAAGAGTGGTATATGGGAGCGTTTCGCTTGTTCGAGGATCACGAAATTTCATGGAACTTCTGGACGTGGAAGAAAATGGACAGGAACAACTCGCCTTGCTCCGTCATCATGCCAGGAGGCTGGCAGCTGTTAGTGGAATATTTGGAAGGAGGCAGCAAGCCGGATGCGGTGTTGGCGGAGCGGATTTTGCGGGAGTATCTGGATAACCTTCCCCTTGAAAAATGCGCCTATTATCCGGAGGTCGCAGGCGCGCTTCTCCGTAAGTCTCCCGTGCGGATTCCTGCTATTTTCTACGGATACAGGGGTGAAGGCGTAAGCTTTGGAATTTCGGAGCGCAGCGGGAGTAACATTGGTTTTCGCGCGAACGATGGGACGGATATCCGGTTCATCGACAGCGAACGTACGGCACCCAACTTTCAGCATGGACAAGGGGAGCCTTGGCAGCCGGATGAGAAGCTTTGCGTTCAACTGGCTCCGGGGGACTGGTTGGCTTATGAGTTTAATGTTCCGTTTGATTCTGATTTTGAATCGTCTCTTCATTCGATAAGATTTCGTTTATGCGCAGTTGACGGTGAAGGACGAATCGGAGTTTCGGTGGATGGCGCTGCTGTTTGCGGATACACGGATGCGGGCAGTGCATCCTGGGAGAACGTCCGGTTGGAAGAACGGATGAGGCTTCATCCGGGGCTTCACCGGGTTGTTCTGACCGCAGCCGACCATCCTGTTCGGATCGAATGGCTTGAAGTTGTTCCGACAGGTTTCATAGACTAACTCAAGGCGAGAACATTTATACGGCGGGCTACATAGGATACAAATATCTATTGACACGGTCCTATTATTTGCCGAGAGGTGCCGTATGCTTGTCTTTATTCTGGATCTGGAGCCCAATCCCGTGGCGCTTCGTCAAACGGAGATAAGCGTCCAAAATGAACTTCCCGGCTTCAGGATCATACCGGTGGATAACGACTTTGCGGCGATCATGAACCGTGTTATCGAAACGTCCTCCGATCCGTTCTTCATTACCTTATATGCCGGCGAGCAGCTGGTGCATGGATTTCATTCCGAGTTGCAGGATTGGCTTAACGATATTCCGGACGATTGTGCCGGAATATGCCTTCAGCCCTCCGCGCCAATGTCCTATGTACTCCCCTTATCGACATTCACTCCGCGGGGGCCGGTAGTCTGGCGAAGAGGAGCCGTCACGGGATTAATCGGCGAAACGGGTGAAGTCATCGGCAAGCCTGGCTCATCCGTAAGAGGCTTTCTGACAAGCGGAGAACTCCCGTTCGAGCATTATGTACTGCTGGAAATGATGTACCGGCTCTCTTCCGCATGGACTTGGCGTGAGCTTCATACCCAGTTATGGAAATCCCGCTCTTCTAGCAGCCCTGGCTGGAGAAAATCAAAGGAAGAGTGGTCCTGTATTCGCCCAATGATCTCATCCATTCCGCGGACGGTTTCAACGGCGGCCAATCCAATCGTCACTGTGGTCGTCTGTACATTCGATAATGCCGAATACCTGCCGTGGTCGATACGGAGCGTGCTAATTCAATCTTTCACCGAGTGGGAATTGATCGTAATCGACGATGGATCGCATGATGACACGGGGGAGAAGCTGCAGCTATATGCCGGCGACCCCCGTGTCATCCTGATCCGAAACGACGAAAACCGCGGAAAAGCTTTCTGTTTAAACAAAGCGCTGTCCTTGGCTAGAGGAAGCTTGTTGTTGGAGCTTGACGCGGATGACTGGCTGACTCCCGACTGTCTGGAAGTCCTTGCGGAACAAGCTTTGACATCGGATGACGCCGGAGTGTTACTTGCCCATCATTACGAATGGCTTGAAAGATCGAACAAACAATTGCTATTCAATCAATCGGAACTGCCCATGCCCGAGATAACTCCTGAACGATTGTTGAGTTCCGCGTCTCCGCTCGCTCCAAGATGCTACAGGATTCGGATCTTGAATGAACTCGGAGGGTGGTGGGAGCACGATCCATATGACGGAAGGCTGTACGAAGACGTTCAGATACTGATCCGAATTTCCAGCCGGCATACAGTGAAGCACATTCGGAAGGCGCTGTATCATCGCAGAATACGGAACGCGAGCATCACCCGAAGAAATCAGGGGAAATACGAGCGCTGGGCGGGATGGATGAAACGAGAGCTATCGTAGGCAGAGAACATAACTATCCAATTCGATTGACGCTTCTTTGACGGCTGCAGCCGACTAAGCCGGAAGGATACGGACAAATTCGGTATTTTCGATAACTACGTTTACTCGTACGGTAGCCGGCGTATAGATATTTTGGGTGGTCTGGAGAGTGAGCGTCCCTGCCGTTACGGCAACGAGCTGGCCGGTAAGGAATTGCGTCGTCTGGAAAACCTCTACGGTTCGACCGATAAAAGTCGCAAGTATATCGGCAAAATCCATTAAAACTCACCTCGCTTGGATCTTAGGGTATGCTCAATTCACCAATCGCTCTAAACGAACGAATTGATACTTTCAAATCGAACCAGTACGATCGCGCCCGAGGTCTCTTGTACTTGCGCGAAGTCTTCACCCACCGCGGTCAAGATTCCGGTAATGGTGCCTGCGTCCGTGTTGATCGTAATGATCGTGCCGATTCGGGCTTGCAATAGACTTCGCAGGGCGTCTTCTTCTTCGGTTAGCTCTCTGACCTCCGCCTGGAGGACATTAACATCATTACGCAGGGCTGTGGTAACCCCCTGGAGACCGAGCACAACTTGAGCCAGTGTGTTTAATCTGCTCTGAAGAAGTCTCGAGATTCGGGCAACCTGCCGGCGCAGCCGCCTAAACCGATCGAGAAGGGATACTTCCCTTCTCTTTTTGCGTTTTTTAGGGATTTTAATCTTTAGTTTCTTCGGGGGGCAGGAATCGGTTTTATCATCTGCTTTTAACGTCACAATCCTAGCACTCTCCTTCGTCAAAGTTGATGTACAATATGTCCACTAATAGACAAGGGAAACTCGTCTATCCCAAAGATGAGGAAAGAACCCAAGCTTGCCCCAGTTTGCAAGGCGATGATTTATCCTGTTCGTGACAAACGCCGTTTCCCAAGTACCTAAATGCCATATGAATAACTAATGCCTTTGATTTAATCGAGCATAGGGGTTGGATGGGAAGAAGGGGGTGTCTCGTTGGGGAGATGGAAATCGTATATGTCTTGGAATCCACAGTTCTGGCCGGAGGCATTAAAAACGTGTTTGAGCAGGCGGATCGCCTTGCGGAATTAGGTTACCGCACGCACTTGTTTGCCCTAGGAGGACAACCGGAATGGTTCCCGCTCAAAACAGAGGTCAGGCAGTTTCCCAATTATTCCATTATGTCGAATGAGTTAAAAAAAATGGATGCAATAAAAATCGCAACGTGGTGGAAGACCGCCAGTGTAGTGTGGAACTGCTGCGATCCGAAGCAGGGAGGATGCGGGATTCCTTTTTACCTTGTGCAGGATATAGAAGAAAGCTATTATCCCCACTGGCCGGCGATGGGCGATCAAGTCCGCCAAACCTATAACATACTGATGCCGATTTTAACGATAGCGGATTGGACGACCAATCAGTTGTCGGAACTTTATCAAAGAGACGCGATCCCTATCTCCATCGCGATCGATCCGGAAGTGTTCAAACCTTGCCGGTCTGACGGTTATGACCCTTACCGGATCGTTGCCTGCAGCCGGAAAAGCCAGCTTTTGAAAGGATACGATATAACCGTTCAAGCGGTTAACGCCGTATATCGCGAGCTTCCCCAAGCCTCATTCGATACGTACGGGTTTGAGGATCCCGGCATTGACGGAATCCCGGGGCATCATTTATTTCGCCCCGATGATCGAACAATCGCACAGCTTTATTCAAATTGCGGCGTATTTGTCCAAACTTCGTTTCACGAAGGCTTCGGACTACCCATTCTTGAAGCGATGGCCTGCGGTACCCCGGTGGTCGTTACCAAAGCGGAAGGGAATGAAGAATTTTGCCATCATGAAATGAACTGCGTCATGGTGGAAAAAGGGGACGCGGAAGGGGTTGCCAAAGGGATTGTCCGGGTGTTGACCGATCGCGAATTCGCGGAGTACATTTCCGCGCAGGGAAGGGAAACCGCTCGATCGTACGATTGGCCGAGAGTCCTTCATCGTTTGGATCAAATTTTCGGCCCGTATGCCCGTAAGGGTTGAACCATTATTAATCTGAGGAGGAACATCCCTTGAAAGCATTAATTACCGGAGTTACCGGATTTGCAGGCAGTCACTTGGGGGAATACCTTTTGTCGCGCGGGGATACGGAAGTGTACGGGAGTTATCGTTTGAGAAGCCGCATGGATCATATCAAGCATCTTTTACCGCATATCAGACTAACGGAATGCGAGCTGAAAGACCCTCATTCCGTCAATCAGATGATCCGGGACATTCGGCCCGATTTCATTTTTCATCTTGCAGCCCAAAGCTTTGTTCCGACCTCATGGAATTCTCCCACGGATACGATAACCAATAATACTGTAGGCCAGATCAATATCTTCGAGGCGGCGCGAAAGTTCGACATCGACTGCAAAATCCAAATTGCCTGCTCCAGCGAGGAATACGGGATGGTCTACCCGGATGAAACGCCGATCAAGGAGACGAATCCGCTCCGGCCGTTAAGCCCGTATGCCGTAAGCAAGGTCACCCAAGATTATCTGGGATACCAATACCATCAAAGCTATGGCTTAAAGGTCGTAAGGACACGGACTTTTAATCATACCGGGCCCCGAAGAGGGGAAAGTTTTGTGACTTCGAATTTTGCCAAGCAGATCGCACAGATCGAGCTCGGAACCAAGCCCTCTACGATTTTTGTCGGAAACTTGCAAGCCAAGAGAGATTTCACCGATGTCCGCGATGTCGTGAAAGCTTATTGGGCGGCGCTTGAGAAAGGGGACCCCGGCGAAGTCTATAATATCGCATCCGGCAAAGCCTACACCATTCACGAAATGCTGCAGACTCTTTTGTCGTTTTCGAAAGTAGAGATTGAACTTCAAGTTGATCCCGAACGTCTCCGTCCCTCCGATGTGGAGATCCTTCTTGGGGACTCTGCCAAATTTCGGGATAAGACGGGATGGAAACCTGAGATCGCCTTTGAACAAACGATGGAGGATCTTCTAAATTATTGGAGAGAGCAATTGAGAAATTGAAAATTTAGGGTTGGGCGGCAATGAGGGGGGGTCATATTCCAAAAATAGGTACTTGTATCTGACGGCTATTTGCAGGATGAATATGATACTCCAGTAACCTTTTTCCAACGGAAAGTCAGGAGGTGATCTCTTTGCATTGTATCGTGATCTTGGCAGGCGGCAACGGTAAACGGTTATGGCCCAAAAGCCGCCTGAGTCGCCCCAAGCAATTCCTTTCCATTACCCAGCGTCAGTCGATGCTGCAATCCACGGTAAGCCGTTTTGCGAAATTCGTTCCCCTTCAGGATATCCATGTCGTAACGATACAGAAGTACGAACACCATGTTCAGGATCAGCTTCCCCTCCTTTCCTCATCCAATGTTATCGTTGAGCCCGAAGGCAAAGATACGGCGGCCTCTATCGGGCTTTCCGCGATTCGCCAGCTTCATCGGGGCCGCGATCCCGTGATGGTAACGTCTCCGGCCGATGCCTATGTTCGAAACGACGAAGAGTTCGAGAAATGCATTGCCGTCGCATCCGAAAGAGCGGCGAAACAAGACCATATCGTGACCATTGGAATTTCCCCCAACAAGCCGGAAACGGGTTTCGGCTATATCCAGGTGATCGCCGAAAAGAATGAACCCTGTTATAAAGTCGAGAAGTTTATCGAAAAACCGGCATCCGAGTTGGCACGCAAGTTTCTGACTACGGGCTTTCATTACTGGAACAGCGGGATTTTCGTCTGGAAGGCATCGACCATCCTGAGGATGATCGAAAAGCATTTACCGCTCCTTTACGCCGCCCTGATCCGAATGGAGCGAGGGTTCGGGCAAGAATCCGAACAACGGGTAATTGCAGATGAATATAAGAGTTTACCGCAACTATCAGTAGATTACGGGATTATCGAAAAAGCGGACAATGTGTATATGGTTCCGGCAACGTTCGATTGGAACGACGTGGGTAATTGGGCGTCTCTAGGAGAAATCGGGAAAGAAAAAGATGAAAACGGCAATACAGTGCTCGGAACCGGCATAGGGATCGATACGCATCACTGCATCATTGACGGCAGGGAGATCCCAATCGCCGCGGTCGGTCTTGAGAACATGATAATCATCTCGACGAAAGACGCGATATTGGTTTGCAAAAAAGGTCGCGAGCATGAAATCAAAGATATTCATGAACTTCTCCTGGAGCGGGGAATGAACCATCTGCTATAAGGTTGCTAATGCAATTAACGGGAGGAACAGCCAGGTGGATGAAGATGTGCAAAAACCGAAGATCAGCGCCATGTATTTTCTCAAAAACGAAGAAGAATTCGCTCCATTTTCCATCCGGTCGATCTACAATGCAGTGGATGAAATCGTTGTCGTAGACAATGGCTCGACGGATAGAACGAGGGAACGGATTAGCCGATTTGAAAAAGTACGGTGGTTCGAATACAGCACGGACGATTTCTCGGAGTTGGGGAATTTTGCGCTTTCCAAGTGCCAGGGCGATTGGATATTAAAAATCGATGGAGACGAAGTATTTTATCCCGATATCGAACAAGTACTTCCCGTCCTAGCGGAACACGAGAAGATTGACGTCTTTACGTGCCGATTTTTCAACTTGATGTTCGGAATGGACCATATGCAGAATCTGGATCCCACGGATCAGCGCTTCGAGCGTATTTTTCTGATCCGGAACCATCCCGGTTTGAAATATATAAACGCCGTCCATGAATCGTTGACGGGAATAGGTCCGGTTATTGCCGAATCCCGTCTTCATTACGTTCATTACAGTTACGCCAAACCGATTACGTTTATATTGAATAAGCTGAAAAATTATGCCTCAAAGATGGGAGAGCCGTATTTGTTTGAAGGCAGGACGGTGAAAAACTTGTATGAACAGGCCGAAAGAAGGCCTTTCCTCTACGAACATCCGCCTGTCATCAAGGAATATATCGCCTCCAAAGGATATGACGGAGGAACCTCCAAACCATGCATCGATCTTGATCAATTAAAAGACTATTTGAAGCAAATCGTTTCCTCCAGGGAAATCATCAATGAGTTGGAGCCGGAGTCTAAGCCGAGATGTCTGGAGATCGGTGCATTACCGAACTGCATAACGCCGGGCTGGGACCATCTGGATATTCGTCCGCTTCCTTATGTAGATACCGTTGGAGATATCCGGAATATGCCGATTGATGACAGCTGTTACGACCAGGTGATCGTTCCGGGTTATCTGATGGAACACCTTCCGTACGCCGATATCGTTAAAGCTCTCCAAGAATGCTGCAGGATTGTCAAGGAAGGCGGTTATGTGATGGTCAGGGCTTACGACGGCGCCCAAATCGCCACCGCATATCTTAAAGGAGAGATCGATAACGAAAGCTTTAATAAATTGATTTTCGGAGATGACCGGGACGGATGGGAGAAACATCGCTGCATCCTCGACTGCGTTACATTGATAACCATGATGGAAGCAGCCGGATTGGATCATGTAAATCTGGAATATTACGAGCACTGGATGATTCAAATGAGCGGGAGAAAACCCGTCGAAGCGGGGAAAGAAGATCAGGGAGAGGGATGAAATGAAGCAGCTCACGTTTTTCTGCCCCCTATTCGATGCTTCGGGTTACGCTGAAGCTGCACGTTCAATAATCCTCGCCCTATTAGAAGAAGGTTATGAGATTCGCGTCATTCCTAAAGATTGGAGCCAATTGGATGCAGGATTGCCGAACCTGCAAAAACAAAAATTGTTGAAGCTATGCGGTACATCCGTTCTCCCCGATGGACCGATTATTCATATATGCTCGGCACAATTTTTCCTTCCCGTATGGGGCAGAATCAACATCGGGATGACCATGCTCGAATGTGACTGTTTACCTCTGAATTGGGTAACCAGATGCAATCTGATGGATCAAGTCTGGGTTCCGTCCACATTTAACCAACAAACCTTCTCCCAAAGCGGCGTCCGTGAGGAAAAAATAAGAGTTGTCCCGATCGGAGTGGATGTAAATCGGTTCCACCCGGCTATTGAACCCATGCCTTTAACACGGTCTCAAAGCCGTTTTGTCTTCGTGGCCAACTTCGAGTGGATTCCCCGTAAAGGTTACGACCTGCTGCTGCGCGCGTATCTGGAGGAGTTTACGGCTTCTGACCCGGTCATGCTGGTTGTTAAAACCTATGACGGAAGCGGTTTTGATCCCGAGGGAACCAAGATGCACCGCGCATGGAACGAGATGATTCATCGTGGGAATATCGATAATCCTCCTATTTTGCAACTGATCACGCACGGGTTGACTTATGAACAAATTCCGTCGTTCTACACGGCGGGTGACTGCTATATTATACCGACCCGAGGAGAAGGATGGAATTTGCCGGCTCTGGAAAGCATGGCATCCGGAATTCCGGTCATTACGACCAACTGGTCTGCGCATCTGGATTTTTCCAACCCAGGAAACAGCTATTTGATCGACGTGGAGAAGTTCGAGCCCGTTCCGAGCTTCGGAATTCCGAACGACGTCCTCTATCGCGGTTCTAACTGGGCTGTTCCTTCTTTGACGGATATCCGCAAACGGATGCGTTACGCAGTGGAACATCCGGACGAAATCAAAGGAAAAGGGGCGCTTGCGAGGCGGGACGTGGTTAATCATTGGAGCGCCGCGATAACGGCAGATCGAATTAATTCTTTAATACAAGCACTGGAGGGTAATGATGATGGTGACCATCGCAATGATAATCGCAACTTGGAAAAAGCAGTGCGGGATCGCCGAATATACCCGAAAACTAATCGAACATACGCAGAATGAATTCATCAAATTCAGGGTGTTTACCGAATTGAATGATGAACTGCTGTTAGCCGTAAAAAATGAGGAAGTACATTTCGTTCACCTTCAATACGAGTACTCGATCTACGATTACGATGTTATGTATCGGGTTCTGATGACTCTGAAAAATATGGATATCCCCATCGTTACGACTCTTCATTCGTGGAACCGGCAGTTATACACCCGAAATCTGTTGGTATCGGCCGTGAGTTCCTTTATTATCGTCCATTCGGACGAGATGAAAGACCAAATCTCACAGTTTCGTTATTCGCCGGAAAAATTGATCGTGATGCCGATCGGGTGCCGTACGCTGCCGCTCGCACCGAAAGAGATTACGAAAACGGCTTTTCATCTAACTGGTTATCCATGCGTGGGTTTTTTCGGGTTTCCCTTCCCTCACAAAGGGGTTCGGCAGTTAATCGCGGCACTGAACGAATTGAAGAATGACTATCCGGGTATCAAAGGCTATTTTTTCTCGACCTATCCCGATTACCTGAGTGAAGACCATCCTTATTTTGAGTTTCTGCAGGAGCTGGAACCCCATTTCCATCAGAATGACCATTTGGTCTGGTATAGAGACTATTTGCCTGAATCATTTGTTGTCAATTTATTGCATGCGATGGATGTTAATGTTCTTCCCTATCTCGAAAGCGAACATAAAGGGACTTCGTCAGCCGTCAAGACGATGCTAGCGGCCGGAAGTCCCATTATAACCACAGACTGCATGTATTTTTCGGATTTAAACGACGAAGTGTACAAGATTCCGAATGCAGAGCCGGATACGATTGCCAAGGCGATCCGCCGGATTTGCGAGGATAGCGACCTTCATCGGCAACTGGTATCCAATGCCAATTCTTTCCTCTCGAACAACAGCTGGGATCACCTCGCGGAGCGTTACCGGGAACTGTATGCGACAAAGAGAAGAGGTGAAATCCGCTATGCAAGTAGTGATTTTGGCGGGAGGTTATGGTACTCGGATCAGTGAAGAATCGCAATTGAAGCCGAAACCGATGATTGAAATCGGAGACAAACCGATTCTTTGGCATATCATGAAGATTTATTCGTATTACGGTTTTCACGATTTTATCATCTGTCTGGGGTACAAAGGGTACCGCATTAAAGAGTATTTTGCCAATTATTTTCTGCATGAATCGGATGTTACCTTTGATTTCCGCAATCACAATGAACAAATCATTCACAATCATACCGTTGAGCCATGGCGGGTCACTTTGGTGGATACCGGAAGAGATACGATGACGGGAGGACGACTCAGACGCGTGCGTCCATATATTGGGAATAAGTCCTTTATGTTAACGTACGGGGACGGGGTTTCAGATGTGAATATTAAAGAATTGGCGGAATATCATCGTTCGCATGACAAGTTCGTAACCGTCACTGCGACCCAACCGATGGGAAAGTTCGGCGCGTTAAATCTTGCTCCCAACAACAGGGTTGTTTCTTTTCAAGAAAAACCGAAAGGCGATGGCGGATGGGTGAACTCGGGTTTCTTTATCATGCAGCCAGAGGTTTTCGACTATCTCGAGGGTGATCATACAATATTGGAGAAGGAGCCTTTACAAAACTTGACGAGGGACAATCAATTGATGGCTTACAAATATTCCGGTTTTTGGAATCCGATGGATACGTTGCGGGACAAAAATTATTTGGAACAATTATGGAAAACAGGTCAAGCCCCTTGGAAAAAATGGTGAACCACATGCCGGATTATTCTTTCTGGAGAAACAAAAGCGTGTTTGTTACAGGGCATACAGGTTTTAAAGGCTCTTGGTTATGTTTGTGGCTAACTTCATTAGGCGCCAAAGTAACAGGCTATGGCTTGCGTCCGCCAACGAACCCCAGCATGTTTGAGCTATGTCGAATCGATCAATGGGTAACTTCAATATTTGCGGATATCAGGGATCGGGGACGGTTGTGCGAAGCCTTATGGAACGCCGACCCGGATATTGTGTTCCATCTTGCTGCACAGCCTCTCGTCAGAACATCCTATCAAAGTCCCGCGGAAACGTATGAAATCAATATGATGGGAACGGTTAATCTTTTGGAAGCTATAAGAAGTTCGGTTGATCTGGGGAAGCGCAGGAAAGCGGTGGTTAATGTCACGACCGACAAGTGTTATGAAAATAAAGAATGGCTATGGAGTTATCGGGAGAACGAACCGCTTGGAGGATACGATCCGTACTCGGCCAGCAAAGCATGTTCGGAGCTTATTACCTCTTCCTATCGCCGCTCTTATTTTCATGCGAACGACTATCCGAAACACGAGGTCGGTCTGGCTTCCGCAAGGGCGGGAAACGTCATTGGCGGCGGAGATTGGTCCGCTGATCGGCTGATTCCCGATTGCATTCGTTGTTTATTAGAGGGAGCGGAGATTCAGATAAGAAATCCGCAAGCGACGAGGCCGTGGCAGCACGTCATGGAACCGTTAAGCGGTTACTTATTGTTAGCTCGGAAATTGTATGAAAACGGGCCTGCCTTTGCGGAAGAATGGAATTTCGGCCCGAATGATGCGGATGTAAAGCCGGTTGAATGGGTCGTGAAGGAAATTTGCCGAAAGTGGGGAGGAAACACGGCATATCGAACGATAAAAGGAAATCATCCCCATGAAGCCGGTTTGTTGAAGCTGGACTGTTCGAAAGCAAAATCGCATTTGGGCTGGCATCCCAGATGGAGCTTGGAACAAACGATAGATAAATTAATCGAGTGGACACGGGTATACAGTGACAAACTCGATCTGAGAGCAGTTACAATGAAACAAATAGAAGAATTTGGCAGTAAAAGGTAATGCGAGGTAATGCAAGCGATGGAATATGGAGGGGGTCATGCTGGTGGATACGGGGAAATGCCGGTTTTGCGATCATCGATTGGTACACAGTTTCGTTGACCTCGGTATGTCTCCTCTTTCGAATGCGTATATCCGAACGGTGGATTTAAAGCAAAAGGAAAGTTTTTATCCGCTTCATGCTTATGTTTGCCATCATTGTTTTTTGGTTCAACTGGAGGAATTTGAGTCACCCGAGCATATTTTCAGCGAATATGTCTACTTCAGCTCCTACTCAAACCATTGGTTGAGGCATGCCAAGGAATACGCCGATAGGATGATTTCGTCATCCGGCTATCACCATCAGTCGCAAGTCATTGAAATCGCCAGCAATGACGGTTATCTGCTGCAGTATTTTAAAGCACAAGGAATACCGGTGTTTGGGATTGAACCGGCAGCAAACGTAGCTGCTGTGGCTGAACAAAAAGGCATACCGACGCTGGTTGCTTTTTTCGGAGTGGAAATAGCCCGAGAACTTGTTGCAAAAGGAAAACAAGCCGATTTGATTGTGGGAAACAATGTCTTGGCTCACGTCCCGAATATTCATGACTTTGTGAAAGGATTAAAACTCGTATTAAAACCTGACGGCGTTATCACCATGGAATTTCCCCACTTATTGAAACTCATGCAGCAGAATCAATTCGACACGATCTATCACGAACATTTTTCCTATTTCTCGTTAGGAACGGTGGAAAACATATTTGCGTTTCACGGATTGTCGGTATTTGATGCGGAGGAACTCCCCACACACGGCGGCTCTCTTCGAATCTATGCGCGCCACAAGGAAGATGAAAGCAAACCAAAGAACCGCAGGGTAGCAGATCTGATTCAAAAGGAAGCGGATTACGGGCTGCGGGAACTGGGCGTCTATCGCGATTTTCAAAGACAGGTTGAACAAACTAAACGTGAAATCCTTCAATTTTTTATTACGGCAAAGCAGCAAAAAAAAACGGTGGTTGGATATGGGGCTCCTGCCAAAGGAAATACCTTATTGAATTACTGCGGAATTCGCACCGATCTCATGGCGTATACCGTAGACAGGAATCCGCATAAACAAGGGATGTATTTGCCCGGCACGCATATACCGATTATGCCCCTAGATACAATACGTGAAACGAAACCGGACTATTTGTTTATCTTGCCCTGGAACTTAAAAGACGAAATCATGGATCAGACAGGTTACATTCGAGAATGGAATGGAAAGTTCGTGGTTCCGATTCCGAGGACCAGAGTGTTGGATTCATGATCTTTAAAGAAACGGAACTTCCGGGCGTTTATATCATTGAACTTGTTCCGGTCGAAGATGAACGGGGTTTCTTTGGCCGGACCGGATGCCAAAGGGAATTTGAGGCTCGCGGTTTGAATTGGAATTTTGTCCAGTGCAATATATCGTTTAACAAAAAAAAAGGAACCTTGCGCGGCATGCATTTTCAGAAAGCGCCTTATGAAGAAGAAAAATTAATCCGTTGTACGAAAGGTTCAATCTACGATGTGGTTGTTGACATGCGTCAACACTCCCCGACATATAACAAATGGGAAGCTATAGAGTTGAACGATGAGAATCGAAACATGCTCTATGTTCCTGCCGGATTCGCGCACGGTTTTCAGACATTGGAAGACAATACGGAAGTGTTTTATCAAATGTCGGAATTTTATTACCCGGAATATGCCGCTGGCTTACGATGGGACGATCCTTCGTTTGGGATCAAATGGCCGATCGAGCAATTGATTATCTCGCCTAAAGATAACTCATGGAAAAGAATAGAGGAATACCGATGAACGAGATGGTATTTTGGGGCGCAACAGGTCAGGCAAAAGTGTTAAGAGATTGTATGAAAAGCCCCGACTTCAAATTGCTTGCTCTGTTCGACAACAAGGAAAATCTTGTGTCGCCATTTCCGGATGTTCCTTTATATCATGGTCCACAGGGGTTCGAAAACTGGATTGTACAACGAGAATCCGTGGATTCTGTCGGTTTTCTAGTTGCCATTGGTGGCGATAGAGGGGAAGAAAGGGTACGGATTCAAGAATATTTGACGTCTTTCGGTCTTCATCCAATAATAGCTATCCACCCCAAAGCTTTTATTGCGGATAGTGCGGTAATTTCAGCAGGGGCGCAGATATTGGTTCATGCCGCGGTTGCTGTTGACGTTTTGATTGGAAAGGGGACGATTGTCAACACGGGTGCCATTGTGGATCATGAATGCAAGATAGGTAATGGTGTCCATATTGGTCCCGGTGCCCATTTGGCCGGCTGTGTCGGGGTTGGCGATTATGCCACTATTTACACCGGAGCCGTTATATTACCAAGGATTAAAATAGGGCAAGGGGCGATTGTAGGAGCAGGAGCGGTTGTGACGAAAGATGTGCCCCCTTATACGATTGTGGTTGGGAATCCGGCAAGAATCATAAGGAGGATAAATGAACGATGACGAGTGACAATAAATTGAAATCACTTACACGAGATTGGTTTCTTGAAAGCTGCAGGTATCAATATTCCTATCGTTTCTCGTGGCTAGGAAGACCGATTATTCAATATCCGCAAGATGTTATGGCCATCCAGGAAATTATCTGGAATGTCAATCCGGATTTGATTATTGAGACCGGAATTGCCCATGGCGGTTCGTTAATTTTTCACGCTTCCATATTGGAACTCATAGGCGGAAACGGAGAAGTTTTGGGTATCGATATCGATATTCATAAACATAACAGGGAAGCGATCGAGAAGCATCCCATGTTTAATCGGATAACGATGATTGAAGGTTCATCCACAGACGAAGACATGGTAAAGAAAGTTTATGAATTTGCAAAAGACAAGAGGCGAATCTTAGTTATTTTGGATTCCAATCATACCCACGATCATGTGCGCAATGAAATGGAACTTTATTCTCCCTTGGTCACAAAAGACAGCTATTTAATCGTTCTGGATACGGTTATTGAAGATATGCCGGATGATTTTTTTCCTGACCGTCCTTGGGGTCAAGGGAATAATCCAAAAACCGCAGTTCGGGAATTCTTAAAGGATAATAATCGCTTTACGGTAGATAAACAGATTGAGGAAAAGCTAATGATTACAGTGGCTCCGGAAGGTTATTTAAAATGTGTGGGGGATTAAACGACGATGCAACCGGATAAACGTATTCCCGTATCAGGTCCCTCGATCACGCAGAAAGAGATCGATTATGTGTTGGATGCGGTTGAACATGGATGGTATGAAGAAGCGAATAAGTATCATACCAAATTTGAGAATCGTTTTGCCGAATATATCGGTACAAAGTACGCCATTTCATTGCCGTCCTGCACTTCCGCCATTCATCTCGCCTTACTATCTTTGGGGATTGGTCCCGGCGATGAAGTGATCGTACCTGATATCACATGGATCGCCACTTCCGCTCCCATAAGTTATGTCGGGGCGACACCCGTGTTTGCCGATATAGACCCAAAATCTTGGTGTTTATCGGCAGAAAGTTTTGAGATGAATATAACGGACAAGACGAGAGCTGTAATTCCTGTTGCACTGTATGGTAATATGCCGGATATGGATGCGATCCGCAGGATCGCTTCAAAATATAAGATTGCGGTTATTGAAGACGCTGCGGAGGCGATAGGCAGCGAATATAAAGACAGAAAAGCCGGCTCATTGGGGGATGCAGGTGTCTTCAGTTTTCATGGCTCGAAAACAATGACCACAGGTGAAGGGGGGATGCTTGTTACCAATCGGGAGGATATTTATGAAAGAAGCCTCATTCTGCGCGATCATGGACGTCATCCGGGCGAGATTACGTATTGGAACCATGATGTGGCCTATAAATATAAAATGAGCAGCATGCAGGCTGCTCTCGGCCTTGCCCAATTGGAACGAATCGACGAACTTGTCGCACGTAAACTGGAGATTTTTTCTTGGTATGCTGACGAACTTGCTGAAGTGCCCGGCATAACCCTTAATGATGAAGGTGCGGAAGTGAAGAACACATACTGGATGGTGACGATCATTGTCGATCCCGAGTATGGCATAAACAAGGAAAAATTAATGGAATTGTTATCCGATGAAAATATTGATACCCGTCCGTTTTTTCATCCACTAAGTTCAATACCTGCGTACCAAAGTTTTGCTCACGTCAAAGAAGCGCGGCAAAGAAATGTTCAAAGCTACACGATTGCTCCATTCGGAATCAATCTCCCAAGCGGTTTAAACATGACTGAAGAGTTGGTAAGACATGTTTGTAAAGTTTTAAAATCGATCCTCAAAGTTCACTAAAACAAATAGTCCTTAGGATTACCGGCAGCAATTCCGAGGGCTTTCATAATCATGTCACTTGAGAAAAGGGAGTAAAGGAAGCAGTTCAGAACGTAATTTTTTTACCTCTTTCGCGTTTAAGAGCCCGGTTCTTAATCTATAATGAATACTTTCGCCCACTTCTCCCCATTTTTCCAGAAATTTTTGTTGGGAACTGAGTAATTGAGGCCTACCATGGAGGTAAGAAGTTGTATTCCCGTAATGATGAACATAGCTGCCGGGATAAACCATAACTTCTGAAAAATTTTTGCTAAGTAAAGTTCTTTGAATAAAATCAACATCTTCCCAAAAGGCAACACCAAATCCTTCTTCAAAGAGACCTATCTCTTCGAAGAGTTCTTTACGGGTTACAAACATCGAAAGAGATGCCTCAAAGTATCTTTTTAGCCAATATTTTTTAGTAAATGAAGCGGCAAAATGTTCAAAACCATTATAATATTGGTCCAGTGAATCAAGGGAACGCCGTTGTAGTGGTGGTCTGGACATTAAATACTCATACTCTTCAGGAAAGTAGTATGGACGAGCCGTAACAATATAATTTTCAACAGGAGATACGATTCCCAAATTGGGATTGCTTTTCATTTCTTCTATTAGAGGGAGAAGCCAGTTTCTGGATACTATAATGTCATTGTTCGTGTAACATATAAAATCTCCTTTCGCTTTTTTAATACCTTCGTTTACTCCTTTAGGTATCCCTACATTCTCCGGTATGTGTATGATTTGCAAATCTTTTAGATTCTTATAACCACTGGTATCCAGACGACTTAGTTTTTCTTTAGTTTCGTCTGTAGATCCATTATCAACCAATATTAATTCAAATGGAAGATCAGTCTTCCGAAGAATGCAGTTAATGCATTGTTCCGTTACATGATATTGGTTATAAAATAAGATGATTATACTAATCGTATAGTCCATTCCTAACCTCCAGATCTTGAGCTCAGTCCAGTGAGCCGGAAATGATCTCGTTATAGGTACCCCATTTATAATAGTAATAGTCTTTGTTCTTTAGAATTGCCTCATATTCATCATATTTTGCTCTCGTTCCATTCATGGGATGCCAAACGGCGCTTCCTTTCGTAATCAGAACCAGGTAGCCTTTTTGTAAAATTCGATTGTTTTGATCCCAATCTTCGAATCCTCCAACTTGGATAAACCCTTCATCGAACCATCCTACTTCTTCGATGACCTCTCTTGGCATGATCCAGGGACATGCATTTCCCGGATAATAGACGTTTTGATTCTGGGTCATACAACGTTCCGGAAAATCCGGATCGTCCGGAAAATCCGGATGTTGTCCATACATATGGAGACTTTCGGCAGCTAATTTTCCAATCAGACGGTTTCGCTTTAAATGATCAAGCAATCGTTCCAACCATTTCGCATAGAAAAGCATGTCATTGTGAATAAACACGATATATGGAATGTCCGGATCGGAGAGCAAATACCGTAATCCTTGATTTAATCTTACAGTGCCATCAGTGGTTTCTTTGTTGGCTATAACTTGATAACCTTGATTCTCTAGGTAATCCACAGTTCCGTCAGTCGAAGCGTTGTCTACGATCACGAGCTTGTATGGAACATTTGCCGATTTTTCAAGGCTGTCTAACGTTTTTTTAGTATCATCAAGCTGGTTTTTGGTAAACAGCATGATCCCTATCAAGTTAAAACCCCCTCTCTTTTTCTACCTTTAGTATATTACGTAACAACCCCCGCAATGGGAATGGTACAAACCCATCTATGATCTAATCGGGCAGATGGTCTGTTTCATTTCGGAGGGAGTTACATAAGAATAATAAAATGTAAGTTTTTACGTTAAGATTGGAGGCAGGGATGTGAATATTGGATTATTCAGCTCATATGGCATGAAATGCGGGATTGCCGAGTATAATATGTCTCTCTATCGTGCATTAATAGACTTGAACCATCAGATTACGATTTTTGGTAATAAAATAGATACTATACGCCCCGAACGACGGTGGGTCATTGCAGAAGAGATATCCGAAGATCCTGTAGATGTTGTACGCTGTTTTAACGCGGGGGCATGGAGCGAATCGGGAGATTTTGACTTCCGCGTCATGTTCGAAGCGTTGGAGCAAAGGCAAATCAAGCTTATAATCGTACAATATCAGAACGGTATATTTCGGGATCAAAATTTACGTGTCCTATTCGAATTTTGTAAGCAATACGATATCAAGGTCATGGTTACTTTCCATGATTCGTGTATCGGTCCTCTTTTTCCGATTGATAAGGTTGATCATTATGTTTGCACCCAATCCGATATCCGGCTAATTGTAGCGGGATGCCGTTACATTCCCCAGGGAATTCCATCACCATTGCTAGAGGACAAAAATGAAATCAAATTACGCTATCAATATGATGGAACCATCGTTTCCACATTAGGATTGGGACGAACCGATTATCGGCTGATTTCTCGGGCAACCGAAAAGTTAGGCTACCGGTTTATGGTCATGGATCCTACTTATAGTTGTCGTATAAGCGGAGATCATCTCATTCGGATTGGCGATTGGTTGCCGTTGAATCAGATGATTAGTCGATTGGGAGCCTCAGATGCGATCGTTCTATGGTACCCGGAAATCGATGCTATGGTGTCTTCTAGCGCTATATGCATGGCGTTGGCAACGCTAAGACCGATTATTGTCAACGATGTGAAATGGTTCAAGGATATCCCGGATGATGTGGTGATCAAGGTGAAAGATGAAAAGGAACTGGACAATCATTTATCGGGAATCCAGCAGATGCCTCTCAATCCGAAACAGGTAGAATTTGTGCAACAAAACCAATGGCGGAATATCGCGCAAGCGTATCTGGAAACGAAAAAAACGGATCAAGCCTGATGGGTCCGTAGGGAGTTGTCAAAATTCGACGACTCCCTTTCCTATTGCCCGTTACGGTGTCAAATAGGCAGAAAACTCTTGTTTTGACTAATCATCCAAATGGCGTATTTTCGTTTCTAATTCCTTATTCGAATCCATTTGGTTATATAGGAAGGGTATTTGTGCTTCTTTTCCATAAGGATAAAATATTCTTCTCGATCGTACTGGTTCTGCAATAGGAAATTTAATGTTGTTCCCCCCGGTTTTTCGCAAATGCAAAAAAAATATAAGTGATGTTGACCCCCTGGTTTGAAACCTACACTTTCGGGTTGGATCCACCCCATTTTTGGCTATACAGTTCCGCGTTCATTCGTCCCGGCTCCGTTTCGTCATGATTTTGCCGTGTTCCCATGGTCGGATGCCAAACCACGCTTCCTTTCGTGATCATCACTTGGTAACCGGCTTCCAGTATCCGATTATTATAATCCCAATCCTCGTATCCGCCGCACTTGACAAAACGTTCATCAAACCAACCTACTTTCTCGATCACTGCTCTTCGTATTAGCCAAGGACACGCGTTTCCGGGACGACAGTTGTCCGAATGCTCGGCCATAAATTTTTCCGCAAAATCCGGATCATCCGGCCCGTATCGATTAAGACTGTCGGGAGCCAGTTTCCCGATATCCTTGCGGCGATGTATTTGATCGACTAAACGCGAAAGCCAGTTGGGATAGAATGTCATATCATTGTGAATCCATCCAATATAGTGAATATTGGTTTTGTCAAGCAAGTACCGCATACCTTGGTTTAATGCTGCAGCGAGGTCAACTGGATGCTCGTTTTCGATTATCGGATAACCTTTTGCCTTCAAAAAGCCTATCGTTCCGTCGGTGGAAGCATTGTCCGAAATGACGAGTTCGAAAGGGTAATTCGTATTTTTTTCCAGGCTCTCCAACGTTTTTTGAGTGTCTGTGAGCTGGTTATAGGTGGTCAGGAAAAGGCCGACCATTGGCAATGCTCCTTCCTTCAGCTATTGGTGAAGCCAAATTTAGGGTTGTTCCTAACACAATATGAGCGGGAATAAGTTCCGGCTTGGGTTAACACAACATACTTTACTCTATACGTGAAATCCAGATGAAATCAGCCGCGTCGGAGGTCAATCATTCGACTAGCCCCAGGCAGGAGGATTGAACATGCGAGTCATGCTTACCGGGGCAACGGGTATGGTGGGGAGAAACCTGCTGGAACACCCCGAATTCGGGAAAGCGGTCTCCCGGTTGTTTGCCCCGACCCGAGCGGAGCTGAACCTGCTTGATTACCCGAGTGTTGTCCGGTTCATAGAGGCAAGTCAGCCTGATCTGATCATTCATGCCGCGGGTACAGTGGGAGGAATTCAAGCGAACATCCGACAGCCGGTCCGTTTTTTGTTGGACAATTTGGACATGGGTCGGAATGTGGTTGCTGCCGCGAGGCAAGCCGGCGTTACCCAATTGATCAATCTGGGCAGCTCCTGCATGTACCCGAGGCAGGGAAAGAATCCTTTACAGGAAAATGCCATTTTAACGGGGGAGCTGGAGCCGACCAATGAAGGTTACGCGCTGGCTAAAATCACGGTCGCAAGGTTGTGCGAATACATTCGGCGCGAGGATCCCGAATTCCGTTACAAGACGTTGATCCCATGCAATTTGTACGGCAGGTGGGATAAATTCGACCCCGCCCGTTCGCACTTGATTCCTGCCGTGATCCAGAAGATCCATGATGCGAAAATCAATGGCAGCCCAAAGGTGGACATTTGGGGAGACGGCCGGGCAAGAAGAGAGTTCATGTATGCCGCCGACTTGGCGGATTGCCTCGTTCAGGCTATCGTTCGTTTTGATTCGCTGCCTCCGCTTATGAACGTCGGAACAGGGACGGATTATTCCATTGCTGAGTACTACCATAGGGTTGCCGCCATTATCGGATACGATGGTCGGTTCGAATATGATACAACGAAACCGATCGGGATGAAGCGGAAAGTAGTTTCCGTCGCGAATCAAAAAAACTGGGGCTGGATGCCGGGCACTTCGTTGGAAGAGGGAATACGTAAAACATATACGTTTTATTTGGAACGGGAGGGATATTCGTGATCCGATATCCTTTGGCGAGCAGCACATGGGATAAAAGCGAGCGAAGAGCCGCCAGGAAGGTTTTGAAAAGCGGGAACTACACGATGGGATCATACACCTCGAGGTTTGAGCGGGAGTTTGCCCGTTATGTCGGAAGCGAATATTGCGTCATGGTTAACTCCGGCTCCTCGGCCAATCTGATCGCCGTAGGGGCCTTATTTTACCGGGAAAATAACGCGTTGAAAGCCGGTGACGAGGTGATCGTACCCGCGGTTTCGTGGGCGACCACCTATTACCCTTTGCATCAGTACGGGTTGAGGCTGAAATTTGTGGATATTGACCGGGATACACTCAACTATGATCTCGATGCGCTGGAACAGGCCATCACCGGGCAAACCCGGATGATCATGATCGTAAATTTGCTCGGAAATCCGAATCACTTCGAACGGATCAAGCAGATCGTTGGAGACCGAAATATCATGCTGATGGAAGATAACTGTGAATCGTTAGGTGCGGAATATGCGGGCAAGCAGGCCGGTACGTTCGGGGTCATGGGGACATTCAGCTTCTTTTTCAGCCACCATATTTCCACGATGGAGGGGGGAATGATCGCAACCGATGACGAAGAGTTTTATCATATTCTGCTCAGTCTGCGGGCACACGGCTGGACCCGGAATCTTCCCATGGAGAATCGCGTTTGCGGTACGAAAAGCGAGGAGACGTTCGAGGAATCGTTCCGCTTCGTGCTGCCCGGATACAATGTCCGTCCTACGGAGATCAACGCGGCCGTCGGGTTGGAACAATTGAAGAAGCTGCCTCAATTTATTCGCGTGCGCAGGGCGAATGCGGCCTATTTTCAACAGACATTCAAAGATCATCCTTGGTTTAATATCCAACAGGAGATTGGACTAAGCAGCTGGTTCGGCTTTTCACTCGTTCTTAAACCTGAAGCGCCCGTTGACCGAAAAAGCGTCATTGCCCTGCTGCAGCGGCATGAAGTCGAATGCCGGCCGATCGTGGCGGGAAATTTCACCCGCAATGAAGTCGTCAAATGGTTTGATTACGAAATTCACGGAGTGCTGGACAATGCCGACTATATTCACCATCGCGGTTTTTTTGTGGGGAATCATCACTATGATTTGAAAAAGCAAATATCCGGACTATCCGATATTCTGGATCAGTTGAAGGAAGCGGAAGCCAATGAGTGAAACGAAAACGGTTTTGCTGCACAACGTGTATGACGAGATGAACCGAAATAACGTCGTCTTTCGGCCTGACTCGGAATACAATCGGGACGGCTGTCTGCTGCACCTGTCTCATTTAAGGGAACAAATGGCCCGTCACGGTTATCTTCTGCAAACCGTCGATCAGGGAGATGTCATGACTTGCAATTACATTCTGTTTTTTGATATTCCTTCGTTCCTGCCCGTAATCGAGCAGTTTTATTTTTTGCAATATATGAACAAGGAAGAGTTCAGAAAGAAGATGCTTTTATTTCTGTGGGAGCCTCCCGTTGTAAACGAACTGAATTGGAACTTCGAATACCACCGATACTTTCGGACGATTTTTACTTGGAATGACGATATTATTGACAACGACAAATATGTAAAAATCAATTTTGCTCAGCCGGATCGACGGTATAAGGGCCAATCCTTTGCGGAAAAAAAATTATGTACGATGATTAACGGGAACCGTTCGTCGTCTCATCCGCTGGAGCTGTACTCGAAGCGGCGCAGAGCGATCCGTTATTTCGAGGAGTTTCATCCCGATGAATTCGACTTGTACGGATTTGCCTGGGACTCGGCCGAATTCCCTTCTTACCGCGGAATGATCAGGGAGAAGGGCGAGGTGTTGAGCCGATATAAGTTTGCCGTTTGTTTTGAGAATATGACTGGAGTGGGCGGATATATAACGGAGAAAATATTCGATTGTTTCCGGTCCGGCTGCGTTCCCATTTATCTGGGAGCTCCCAACATCGAAAGTTATGTGCCGGCCGATACGTTTGTCGATTTTCGCAACTTTCATGACTACGATAAGCTATATGTGCACCTGCAGCAAATGACGGAGGATGAATATAACGGCTATTTGGAGCGCATTGACCGCTATTTGAAGAGCGTCATGTATGCGGAGCGGTTTTCCAAAGAAGCGTTCAGTCAAACAGTTATTGAAAAAATCATGGAATTGGACGGTAAAAGTATGTAACGGAAAAAACATCCGGCTTAATGCGAAGCCGGATGTTTTTTTGGTGCGGCGTTACACTTGCCCTTGGAAAAATTCGTTGAACGTTACCGTACAACCTGCCGTTTGGGCAGCGTATTGAATGCGGGCATACTTCGCAAAACGGGAAGGGACGAAAATTTGAGTCTGGTTTTGCGTGACCTGAACAGTCGCCGTATCGTTCGAATAGGCCACGTTGTCCGGGCTGATTTGCAGCCGCGCGATCAGGTTTGCGTCGCACGGGTTGGTAACGCTGATGTTGAACTTGGACAATGTGATCGCGTTGCGCACGGTTCCAGCGTTAAGCGCGGTGGCTGCTGCCGTAATACATACTGTCGCGTCCTGGCAGAAGCGGTCGCCCAATGTGGTGATGAGACAGGCCGCGGTCAGGTTGGAAGCTTGGGTCAGCAAGCAGGCTGGCGTCAGGTTGGAAGCTTGGGTCAGCAAGCAGGCCGGCGTCAGGTTGGAAGGTTGGGTCAGCAAACAGGCGGGCGTCAGGTTGGATACCTGCGAAAGCAAACAAGCCGGCGTCAGGTTGGACACCTGCGAAAGCAAGCAAGCTGGTGTCAGGTTGGAAGCTTGGGTAAGCAAGCAAGCTGGCGTCAGGTTAGAGAATACCCCTGTCATTTGCAAACAAGCCGGCGTCAAGTTGGACACTTGGGACAGCAAATCGCTGGCTCTTTCCGAAAATACCCTCATGATTAAACACCTCCAATTTCCCATTTATCATCTCTTAAGTGTATGACAATGCTTGGCTGTTGGTTTGGGGGATTGTAATGGGAACAACGCAATTATTCAAATAACCAATTTAGGCAGCGTTTCCGAGAGGGGAAGTAGCAAGCCGAAATACATGACATATGATAGGTTAGATCGAATGGAGGGATAGGCCTTGAACTGTCAGTTATCCTTGGTAACCCGGATTCCCGCGAGTTTTCCTGAAGAAACCTCCAATAGATTCAAGGGTAAGGTTCTTCCTCTTGTAGATGAAATGATTATTGTACAAGATACAGGCTCTCCGGCAGATGATCTGAATGAAAGCCTCGCGAAGGCGAACGGTTTCTGGATTTTACGGTTGGACCCGCACGAGGAACTGGCAGAGGAACAAACCTATCGACTGCAAATGCTGGCGAATCGGACGGATCGGGAAGGGTACCATTTTCCCATCTATCCTGACCAGGTTGAACGCTATCACATTCCCTTCGAGCTCAAACTGTTCCGAAATCGCCCGCATTACCGGTACCGGGGGAAGACATGTCCGCGGCTGCCTGTCGAACTTGAAACAACCGCGGAACTGGCTGATCTCCAGATTATCCAGCATTGCGGCCGACAACCGAAGGACACAGACCTCATCTTAGACGAATTGAAGATGGATGCCGCAAGTCCGAACGCTCCTTCGCTGGATCGGCTGCATCTATCGGTAGAGCTGGCGAGAAAAAGATTGGTGCACGAGTCAGTCCCTATCTGGAAGGAACTGCTGCTTAAGGGCCGTCTGCCGGCAAGATATGAAGGATTTCTTTGCAAATGGATCGCGCAATGGCTGGAAGAGAAAGAGGGCCCGGTTGAGGCATCCGATTATGTCGGGACCGGAATCAACCGGCATCCCGATAACATGGATTTAAGATTTTTGCAGGGACAATTGTTAATGAGGCAGGGGAAGTACGAAGAAGCGAGAGCACAGTTCGAATATTGCCTATCGGGCGGTTCCGGTTTGGGAGAATATGTTCACGAGGTCGGGGTCACGAGTTTCAAGGCGCAGTATTATCTCGGCCAGGTCAGCGAGATGGTGGCGGATATACCGCTGGCGCTCGCGCATTACGAGAAGGCGTTTGGGATGAATGAGAACTTTACCGAACCGTGCTACAGGATCGCCCATTTGGTGCATCGGTTGGGCGGAGCCGATCAGGTTGGCGAATCTGTTCGCAAATTGTTGGATTTGCGGAAGAGCCCCCATTTGGAACTGCTGGCAGACATTTTGTTTGCCGAACAGCTGTACCCGGAAGCGAAGGATGCCGCCAAGAAGGCCTATGAGCTTCGACCGGACAAAGTTGAAACCGTCTTTTTATTGGCGAACTGTCTTCTCATGAACGGAGAAATCGAGGATTCGCTGTATTATTTTCAGAAGATTGCCGGGCAGCACCACCTCTACCTGCCTTCGAAAATGAGGATGTGCCAAGGGAGATGGTTGATGGAGGATTGGGATTCAGCGGCAACGGAACTGGACGAACTGAACCGGCTGAATGTTTCGATCGGTCGGATCTATCGCTCCGTGCACGGCGCATTGACGGGTCAAATAGATGAAATATCCGTCATGGCGGCAATAGATCAGAGTGATGCAGCCGATCATGTCACGGGAATCTTGAATCGGATGCTTGTATTGAATAAGGACGGCCTCATCACGCGTTTGGTCGAATGGATCGCCCAAAATCCGTTTCTATATTCTTACGCCGGGAAAATGTTTTACCTGCATAAGCGCTACGATTTGGCGGACCCCTTCTTGACTCTTTGCCTTCCCGGAGAAGAAGATCTTGAGCGGATTATCGGTATGCTGTCGGATGCGAAGAGAAAGCAGAATCTTGCTCATGAAGCGGCTCAGCTGCTGCACAGCTATTTGGGAAAAAAGGTATTTTCCATGGACGGCCGCGTCCAATACGCTGACATTCTTGTCGCATGGGCCCGTGAGCTGGTTCTGCTCGGAAAGCGGCGCCATACGCATAATGAACGGCTGTCGCAATTAAATAGGAAGATCAAGGAGCTGTCACTGTAATGGAATATCCTTATCTTCTAAGTCTGTGCATGATCGCAAAAAACGAGGAAGACGTGCTTGAACGCTGTCTGCGAAGCATGGAAGGGGTCGTTGAGGAAATCATCCTCGTCGATACGGGCTCGACGGACCGAACCGTGGAGATTGCCCGATCGATGGGGGCGAAAGTTTATGATTACCGATGGGACGACGATTTTTCCAGGGCGAGAAATGTATCTTTGGAAAGGGCGCAAGGGAAGTGGATTTTGTTTCTGGATGCCGATGAGGAACTGCATCCCGAGGATCGGCCATATGTCCGTTCACTCCTTGCCGATTCGGACGCCTCCGGGTTTCTGATGTCGATCGAAAACCGCATGGATAAAGGAATCGAAAAAGCGAACGTACTCCGGCTCTTTCGAAACCATTCGCAGCATTATTTTGTCGGCTCCTTTCACGAGCAAATCGCTTCCACCATCCTTACAGCAAATCCCGGGGCGAAGTTTGTGCAGTCCGGTCTGCGGATTATTCATTACGGCTATACGTCCGCAATGGTGAAGAAGAAGAACAAAGAAACACGCAATCTCGAAATGGTGCTAACCGAGTTGAACCGCCGGCCTCAGGACGGATTTCTCCGATACTGCGCCGCCCAGGCTTATTTAAGCAAGCAAGACCCTGATCGCGAAAGTTTGGAAGAGGCCGTCAAACATCTGACGATCGCCAGGGAAAGAAGTCCTGCGGATGCGATGTGGTTTCCCGATATTTACAAGCTGTTTGTGACGGCCTTAAGCGGTCTGGACCGCACGGATGAAGCGCACGCTCTGATTATAGATGGTGTGGCCCGATTGCCGACCTATTCCAATTTATATTATCTTCAAGGCCGGTTATTCGAGATTGCGGGCAAATGGACCCGTGCGATCGGAGCTTACCTGCAATGCCTGCAGCACAACCAGGAGAAGAGCGGGCTTTGGCTCCTGCTGGGAGCGGAAGACGCAGAGGTGCATTATTCTCTGGGCCGAGTATATCAACAATGCGGGCGCGACAGTCAAGCAATTGAACATTATATTCAGGCATCTAAGGCTGAGCCCGGATGGAAACAAGCTTATGTCAAAATCGGGGAGCTTCTTTACAAGACGGAAACAACGGAGCGGGTAAAAGCATTGCTGGAACTGCTGCTCCCGCCGGACTCCGTGAACAGCTTACAGATGTTAAATGAAATTTTTATGGAGTTAAATCAACCTGAAGCCTCTTTGTCGCATCTCGAACAGCTATTGGGCTTTGACCCAACCCGTGCCGATATCCTGTTCCTGTCGGCCACCCGGCTAATGGAACTGGGGAAATATGCGGATGCCGCCAAGCGATTGGTGCAAATTCCGGAAGGAAACTTTTTTTACAGGGAATCACGGCTCCTGTTGGCGGCGGTTTACTGGTTTATGGGAGAAACCTCGAAAGGGAAGAAGCTGCTGGCCAATGAACCTCCCGAACGTTATGCGGAGCTCGCGGTTATTTTTCTGAAGGAGGCGGCGAACGTGCTTGAAGAGGGGATGCCAAAAGACGGTGGAAGCCGCTGGCGGGTAACGTTGACTAAGATTCGAGAGGTGATTGAATTTGGCGAAGAGAAGGCCGCTCTTGACCCTGTGCATGGTGGTGAAAAATGAAGAGGTTTTTCTGACAAAATGTCTGCAGAGCGTAAAAGGGCTGGTGGAGGAAATCGTCGTGGTCGATACGGGATCAACGGACCGGACCGTCGAAATTGCCAATCGTTTCGGAGCCCGGGTTATCGTAGAGCCTTGGGAGAACGACTTCTCCAAGCCGTTGAACAGAGCTTTGCGTGAAGCGAGCGGAGAATGGATATTGCGGCTTGACGGAGACGAGGAGCTTTATCCGGAAGACCGCGGGAAGGTCCGCAGTCTTCTGAACAAAGAGACCGCCGCTTATGTTGTCCAGATCGTCAACCTTATGAATGAGCGGAATGTGGAGGAGGAAGAGGTTTCTTCTTTTGTCCGGCTGTTTCGGAACAACCCGAACTACCGGTTCGAGGGAATGATCCATGAGCAGATCGTCCCCTCCATTATCCGTGATAATCCGCAAGCGGTCATCCAATATGTCCCGATCCGGATCAGGCATTACGGATATTTGAAGGAAGTGTCCAACAGCAAGAACAAGGACGACCGGAATCTTGAACTGACTTTGCAGGCGCTGCGGCAGGAGCCCGATAACGCCTATATGCATTACTATCTGGGAATGGAGTACCGAAGAAGGCAACACCGGGTGGCCGCGATTCAGGCATTCGACGATGCGTTGAAATCCATCGATCCCGCGCTGCCATGGGTATCCCGATGCGTCCAATCGTATGCCGTGACCCTGTTCGAGCTCGGCAGATGGAGTGAAGGAAAGGCCATTTTGGAAAAAGGGATGAACTGGTACAAGGATTATACGGATCTGGTGTACCTTCGCGGCGTCGTTCATCTTGAGCAAGGGGAGTACGTCGACGCTGTTGCCGATTTCGCCAAGTGCATCGCCATGGGAGATCCTCCCGGGATGAAATACGTCGTCACTAGGGGAATCGGCGGTTACAAGGCTTATTTGGGCTTGGCCCAAGTATACGAAAAAATGGGCAAGGATCAGGATGCGATCGAAAATTACGAAAAATCATATAAGCTGCTTCCGCGCAACATTCAAACGCTTTATTCACTTAGCACCCTTCTCGTTAAGCACCAAGCGATTCCGCTCATGCAGCGGCATTTGGAGACGGTCATGCCTTTTCCGGACAGCGAGAAATATCCCGTTCTTGCGGATATTTTTCTGAGCCTGAAACAATATGCGGCGGCGGAAAAATATTTGAGAGAGCTCCTGAATGCCGACAAGAGCCAGCAGTATCGTTATTTGCTTGGAGGCTGCCGGCGCAAACTCGGCGATTATGCGGAAGCCGTGTCGCTGCTTGCGGGGGTTCGGCCGGAAAGCCCGACCTATATGGAGGCGCAGATTCAGCTTTGCGCCGCTCGCCGCTATATGAATGAGTCGGAACAAGTGGAAGCAATACTGGCTCGCTGGAATGAAAACGAAAGCTTCTATGATCGCTTGTCTCATCTGTTGCTGGAAGACGCCGTCGATATATTGGAAGAAGGAATCCGGCTTCTGCCCGATGCTTCCATCTTGGTCAGGGAAAAGGAACGCCTGGAGGAGGTCGTTCGGAATGCCGCGCCATGACGGGTTTGCGATCAGTCTGGTCATGATTGCCAAGAACGAACAGCATAACGTTGAGAGAGCGCTCAGCAGCGCCAAAGAGATCGTCGATGAAATAATTGTCGTCGATACCGGTTCGACGGATCGGACGGTCGAGATCGCCGCTTCTTTGGGCGCGAAAGTATTTCATTATCCTTGGAATAACGATTTCAGCGCGGCGAAAAACAAGGCGATTGAATATGCTTCCGGCCAGTGGCTGCTGTTAATGGACGCTGATGACGAGATTCATGCGGAGGACCGCGATCGGATAAGGGAGCTGCTGCAGGAACCCGGCGTCGACTGTTTCTTCTTTGACACGCACAGCTATTTTGGCGAAGGCGGAGGACTTTATGTAAGGATGCTGCAGCCGCGGCTGATCCGCAAATATCCGGACACGCAGTATGTCGGGAAAATACACGAATCGCTCAAATATGATTCGGCGCGGGCCGCCTATACGACCATTCGTGTTAATCATTACGGCTACTTGAATCGGGAAGTGGAGAGCAAGGGGAAGATCGGGCGGAATTTGTCGCTCCTTCAGGTAGAGATGAAGGAGAATCCGAATGCTCTGCAATACTTTTATCTAGGAACGGAATACTTGCGGTCAGGCCAACCTGAAGAAGCCATGGAAGCTTTCCGGCGCTCCCACGCGCTGTATATCGAAACCGGATTGCAGCCTTCCTCCGAAATGCTGAAGAAAAAAATAATCGCGTTGCAGGAGCTTGGCCGGTTCGAGGAAGCGCAAGTGGAGATTAAAGATGCGCTGCAGCTTTTTCCCGATTATACGGATCTGCTCTTCTTAAGGGGAGAGTGTCTGGAAAGGGAAGGCAGGTACGGCGAAGCGATTGCAGCCTACCGCGACTGCACCGAACGAGGCGACGCCCCGATCGTGTACAGCTCGATGTGCGGCAGCGGCTCCTATACGGCCTGGTATCGCATCGGATTTCTCCAGTCCAAGCTTGGGAACAGCGAGAAGGCGATAGACGCTTATCTTTCCGCACTAACGGCAAACAATGCCTATGTTCCCGCCATTCATGCCCTTGCGGAACAACTGGTCAGAAGCCGTTCCTTCGACGAAGCGGCCGATTTTGTGCAGACATATTTCAATATGAATGTTGCGGCAGCCAACCGTTACTTCGCGGAGGCCTTTGCGAACGCGGGGCATTTCGAACTTGCTCTGTTTTATTTGAGGCGGTTGGAGCAAATGGAACAGATTGACGATGAAATGAGGGTGTTGAAAGGCTGCTGCCAATTGTACAGGAGCGATCGGGATGGGGCAAGGCAACAGTTGTCCGAAGTTTCGACGGAAAGTGCGCAATTTGCTCGGGCATCCTTTTATTTATGCATAGCGGATTGGATGGAAGGAAAATTCGAGAACGCCGGGGATACGTTGGCCCTGCTTACAGAGAAAGGATTTGCCGGATGTGATATCGATATTTGCATGGCGGTTAACCGTTCTTTTCAGTCGGGGCTGGCCAGCGGCCCGACGGATCTGGACAGCCGACAGCAAGAGGCCGTCTTTAACCTATGCGAAATATTCTCCGTCCTTCGGAAACCCGACTGGATTGCCGGATTGCGCCGCTGGCTGCCCGAGCGACTTCAGTCTGCGGAAAGGATTCTGGCTTGGACGCCGAAGTTGTTGAAGCATGGCATGGCAACGGAAGCCGGGTACTGGTTGGACAAATTACCGGAAGAAACATTCGATGCTGCAGACGTCATGGTTTTAAGAGGCGACGTCGAATACGCGCTGGGGAACTATGGCTCCGCCCGTTCGTGGTATAGGCGGGCGTTGGAAAGTAATCCTCGTAATATGGAATCCGCAATCGGACTGTCGCGCGTTGCCCGCGTCGAATTTTTAAGAATCAGGGAGCTTCGGCTGAAGAAGTTCCCGCAAGCGCTGCACTCCGGCCGCATCAGTCTGTGCATGATTGTCAGGAACGAAGAAAGAACGATAGCAAGGGCGATCGACAGCGTGAAAGGGATCGTTCATGAAATCATTATTGCGGATACGGGATCCGATGACGAGACGGTAAGGATCGCAGAGGAACGGGGCGCGCTCGTCTTTCATTACAAGTGGGATAATCATTTTGCCCATGCGAGGAACTTCGCGATTGAGCAAGCGTCCTGCGAATGGATATTGGTGCTAGATGCCGACGAAAGATTGGCAGCGGGAGAAAATTTAAAAATGGTAGAGCTCGTCAAAAACAACGAGGTTGACGGGTATTATTTAACGATAAAAAGCAATATCGATCACGAATATACGATGATTGACCGGCGTTTGAGCCTGTTTCGCAATAAGCCGGAGTACCGTTATGTGGGCGCTCTTCATGAGCAGATTCCCTCACGCGAGCTTTGGGATAACGGCAAGAGGATCGAAATCACGGATTGCGTCGTTATTCACGACGGATATGCCCTGGATAACGACGGCCGGATCAAGAAATCGGAACGAAATGTTTCGATTATCAACGCGCAGCTCATGAAGGATCCCGAAGACTTGTTTTACCGCTACTGTCTCGCCGTCGAGCTCATGCAGCGCGAGCAGTATGGTGAAGCAACGAGACATCTGGAACATGTCTGCGGCAAATGGGAGCCCAGCCAACAGCAGTTTTCAGACGCCCTAAGTAAATTGGCTCAATGCTATCTGGTAGAAAAACAATTCGGACCGTGCGAGAAATGGCTGAGGGACGGAATTCTGCACTTTCCCGATTATACCGACCTGCATTACTATCGGGGAGTTTGTTTTCTTGAAGAGTGCAAATGGAAAGAAGCCGCCGCAAGCTTGATTACGTGCATCCGATTAGGTCCGCCGCCGATGCATTACAACAGCTTCGAAGGGGTTGACTCCATTCACGCGCTTAATGGTCTGAAGCTAGCTTATCGGAGGATGGCCGAATGGCGGATTCAGGCGGCAATGGAAATTTTGAACGCGGGTTTGAGGCGTCTTCCAGACTCCGCAACGCTTCGCCAGAAGTTTGATCAGCTGAAAGGTTTTGCCTGGGAGGAGATGCCGTGAAGCCGTTGAAGATTGTCTTTGCCAACATGCTGTACGATTATGGCGACCCAGCAAGAGGTTACGGCCTTGAAATGGTGCTCTACGATCAATTGCATCGAATGGGACATCAACTTATTCCCTTTCATTACGATGTTCTTCTGCGTGAATCTGGGAAAGAGAAAATGAACGCGAGGCTGCTCGAGCTCATATACGAAGAACACCCGGATGTTTTGTTTACCATTCTTTCTGAAAATCAGTTCGATCCGGCGGTGATTGGCGAAATCAGCCGCCGGACGGATACCGTCACCTTCAATCTGTGCGCGGATGATCATTGGCGCTTCGGATTTACGAGCGAATGGGCACCGTATTTTAATTGGATGGTAACCACCTGCGCGGCAGCTGTCCCGCTTTACCGGCAAATCGGTTACCCCAATGTCCTGTTGTCCCAGTGGGGTTGCAATCCGGCCATCCACCGGAAGCTGGATATAGGTAAAATCTACGACGTTTCATTTGTCGGCATGCCTCATGGGAACCGCGTTGAAATATTGCAACAGCTGGTTGATGCGGGCATTCGCGTTCATGTGTGGGGAAGCGGATGGTCCTCCGGCAGAGTTTCTATAGAGCAGATGGTGAATATTTTTAATCAGTCGAAAATCAATCTGAATTTGAGCCGGTGTTCATCGGCCGATGTTCTGCAAATTAAGGCGCGTGATTTTGAAGTTCCAGGATGCGGGGGATTCCTGATGACAGGCCATAACGAAGAGTTGAGGCCCTATTACGAATTCGGCAAAGAGATCGAAGGTTACCGCGATGTGAACGAATTAATAGAGAAAATTCAATATTATCTCGTTCACGAAGAGGAGAGGGAACATGTTGCCGCGGCTGGCTATAAACGGGCGCAGGAAGAGCATGGCTACAAACAGAGATTCGAGGCCCTATTTCAGGCGATGGGTTTTCATACGCGAAATGAGAATGCAACGGGGGGAAACCTGTGAGTGAACCGTTTATGAGCATCTGCATTCCGACCTATAACAGGGCCGGTCATATTGGCGGTGCCATCGCAAGCCTATTAAACCAAACCTATCAGGATTATGAGATCATCGTATCGGATAACCGTTCTGATGATGATACTGAGCAAGTTGTTTCTGTATTTGGCGATCGGCGAATCCGTTTTGTGCGCAATGAGTGGAATCTCGGGGCGGCTCGCAACCATAATCGTCTATTGTGGGAAGCGAAAGGGAAATACATTAAATTTCTTCACTCCGACGACCGTTTCGTTTCAGATGATGCGCTTCAGTTATTTTATGAGGCCGCAATGCGGTACCCGCAATGCGGATTGATTACTTGCGGGTTCTCTTTTGATTCGGGAGGTTCCTTTTCGGTTCCCGCCGACATGCTGCGTGCGAAAGGGTTCGGAACGGCCCGCGAATGCATGAATATTCACTGTTTCGGACTGCCCAGCGAATGGCTTATCAAGAAAGAGACGATTCCCTACGTCGGGATGTTTATAGACTCCCCTATTTGCGATGTCGACTTCATGATGAAAATGGTTTATTCCTTCGATACATTCGCCATCGGTAAACGTTTAGTTGAACATCGGGTTCTCCCCTGGAGCGAAACAGACATTGCTTCCCAAATCAATGGTTGGGAATTTATGCGATTTAAGGCGTTGGAAGGGCTGCCTTTTTACCCGCAGTTATCGGCGGAACAAAAGGCTGTTTTAAGCAATTACCTGCACATGAACTTACTGGGGAAAATCAAGGAAGCAGTAGAGCATGAAGCCTATCATATCGCGCTTCAAGGAGCCATGGATTTGTTGAAGCAGGATCCCAATATGCCTTACTATGCTGGCGAAGATCGGAGAAGAGCGCTGGAAGGCCTGATCGATCTGCTTGTGTCACGAAGAGCGCCTGAAGAAATTGCGGAATACATGTCCGGCCAGACAGCGAGCAAACCTTATGCCGATATGTTTCGCTTTAACTTGGCCTTTCGCTATTCTCTTTACCCTCTGATCGATAAGCTGAGACTAACCGGCAGACGGATAGAAATGATTGGGAACGGTACGTTGGGGAAGCTGTTTCTCCAGGCTTTTCCCGAGTATAAGAATGACATTCGCCTCATCGTCGAAACGGATCCTCAGGTCATTGATCCAACGTCCGAGGAAGGGATTCCCGTGATCATGGTCAAAGATATTTCCCTTGATTTTGGAAATACGTTTGTTATTCTGGCTTGTGAAAAGAATATGACGCACCACCGATACGAACTGATTCGCAGCGGGTTGGTGGAGGGCGTTCATTTTCTTCCTCTGCCCGAGATTATTTGAATGGCTGCGTATAAACAGGCTTGTCCCCATTAAGCGACGGGTAACAGAGCATGCTGTTACCGTTCTTTTTTCTTTCGTCTCGCGATCCCCGTTTGCGTTTGATAAAAGATGTCGACCACTGCCGTTTTTCCTTCCTCGATCGTCCGGTATGAAACGCGGGTAAACTTAGCAAAGCGAAGCGGAATGACCACATAGTTGCTTTCCGGTTCGATGAAGATCTGAGCCGTATCCACAAAAAACTCTTTCCCGTCCGGGCTGATTTCAATTTGCGCTTCCACCGTCGCATCATGGCTTTGATTAACGACCATGTACATGATATTGGTGGAATAAGCGGTATTCTGTTCCGGAATTTGCTGAAATTGATTGTCCGACAGAATTCCTTTGAAGACCTTTTCGAAGAAAACGAAATCCTGCACTTTAAGTACTCGCGGTTTACGGCAGCGTTTATGCTTTCTTCCGGAAGGCTTGCACCTTTTCCTTTTTTCATGGGCCTTGTGAGTCTTTCTTTTTTGGCAGGGGCGACATTTGTTCGTTTTACCCGCATTTGGCTTTTTATTATTATTGTATTCCTGCTCTTTAGGAAGCTTCTGGACGCCGCAAAACGACTTGGTTAACGAAGGATTAGACTTGAAAGCTTTGCGGATCGAAACGGAGTCCAGCTTCAGCTTATTGGAAGGCAGCCCGTTGTTCTCGTTAGTGAAAGGAATGTATTTGAACGATTTTCTCAAGCTGCAAACCACCGCCTCCGATAGGTCTTTATCCAATGTATGTATTTCGCTGGGTCTATTGCGTACGCAAATGCCCATTTTGTACGATGCGCAGGGTAAAAATCGTTGCCGAATCGTTAGGGTCTGAATAAAATGCTGCAGGGGTTTGCGGATTCGTGCCCGGGAGGTTGCCCATTTTGAAACTTTCGGATTACGTGATTGAGTATATCGTTCGACAGGGTGTATCCCACATCTTCGAAATGGCTGGCGGTGCCATTACCCACCTTCTCGATTCGACTTATGACAGGAAAGACATCGAGTGCGTGTCCGTCCATCATGAACAGGCAGCTGCCTTAGCCGCGGAAGGTTATGCAAGGATTAACGGCAGATTGGGAGTGGCTATGGCCACCAGCGGACCGGGAGCATTAAATTTGATGACCGGTATCGGTTCCTGCTATTTCGACTCGGTTCCGGTGTTGTTTCTTACCGGGCAGGTCAACACGTATGAGTTCAAATTCGATAGGCCCATTCGCCAAATCGGATTTCAAGAGACGGATATCGTAAGCATTGTGAAGCCCCTGATCAAATTCGCGGCTCTTGTCGAAAACTCGCAGCAAATACGTTATTACTTGGAAAAAGCGGTTTTCATCGCCCAATCCGGCCGACCGGGTCCGGTGCTGCTCGATATTCCCTTGAATGTCCAAAGGGCGGAGATTGATCCGGAAAAGCTTGAGAGCTTTTATTCCGGAACGGAAACGGGCAAGTTGCACATAAAAAACGAATGGGGAGACAGGGAGTTTGAGGAGATAACTTCTCTTGTGAACGAAGCCCGGCGGCCGCTTCTTCTTGTCGGGGGAGGCATACGGGCTGCCGGCGCCTGTCAGGAGTTAAGCCGCTTTGTCGAAATGACCGGATTTCCTGTCGTATCCTCCTTAATGGGTCTTGATGCCCTATCGCACGAAGGGCCGGCGTTTTTCGGAATGGTCGGTTCCTATGGGAATCGTTACAGCAATTTGGCGCTTGCCAATTGCGACCTGCTATTCATACTCGGCTCCCGGCTGGACACAAGGCAGACGGGGACGAGGCCGGATACGTTTGCCCGGGCAGCCAAAAAAATTCATGTGGATGTCGATCTGCACGAATTGAACGCGAAAGTGCAGGTGGATGTCGCGCTTCAAGGGAATGTAAAAGATTTCCTTATACGGCTGGGGCAAACCTTTAACAGGAACCAGCCCAAGGATTTATCGCCATGGTACGGAATTCTCGAAGGTTTCCGCAGTCGGTATCCTACCTCCGGGTTTGCGGCGGATTCCTTGTCCGTTGATCCGAACCGATTCGTCCGTCTGCTCTCTGAACACTGCGAACCGGGAGACATAATCTGCTTGGACGTCGGCCAGCATCAGATGTGGGCGAGTCAATCGTTTCAATTGAAAAAGGGTATGCGTTTGTTGAACTCGGGAGGTTTGGGGGTTATGGGGTTCGCTTTGCCGGCCGCTATTGGAGCGGCCAAGGCCAACCCGGGACAGCGTACGATCGTCATTGCGGGAGACGGAGGAATTCAGGTCAATATTCAGGAGCTGGAAACGATCAAGCATCATCGGCTGCCGATCAAAATTTTCGTCATGAACAATGAAAGCTTAGGGATGGTCAGACAGTTTCAGGATGTTTATTTCCACGGCAGGCGTCAATCGTCCGTCGTCGGGTACAGTTGTCCCGATCTGGTCAAAATCGCCAGGGCTTACGGCTTGCGATCGTATCACATTCCAACGCTGGACGAAGCGGACAAAGTCATCCGGAAAGCCCTTTCCCATACAGGCCCGGTGTTTGTCCATGTTCCTGTGGATCCGGATACGGCCGTTTATCCGAAGCTGGTTGTAGGCAAACCGATAGAGGATATGTCGCCTCATCTGGAGCGGGACGTATTGAGGAAGGAAATGTTGATCGATTTGCTTGACGAATGAGAACCGTTGAATAAAGGAGAACAGGTGCATGGCCCGATCCGCCGACGAATTGAGAAACCGGATATTGGAATTGACCAAGGAGTATTACGGGCTCAATTGGCCCGGTGAAGAGGAATTACGGCCGGGCGTCGATTATATGCCGCCGTCGGGGAAAGTGTTCGACGATGAGGAATTGGTATGCCTGATCGATTCTTCGCTTGATTTCTGGCTGACTGCCGGTCGGTATGCACACAGGTTTGAAGCCGAATTCGCCCGGTTCATGGGGACACGCTACGCCATATTGACGAATTCCGGCTCAAGCGCCAACCTGCTTGCGGTTTCCGCATTGACTTCCCCGACATTGGGGTCAAGACGGCTGCAACCAGGGGATGAAGTGATCACAGTAGCGTCCGGTTTTCCCACGACGGTGAATCCGATTGTGCAGAACGGGTTGATCCCCGTTTTTGTGGATGTCGACATTCCTACTTACAATGTGGATACCTCATGCCTTGAAGCTGCGGTAAGCGAACGCACCAAAGCGATCATGATCGCCCATACGTTGGGCAATCCGTTTCATCTGGGCGAGGTGCAGCGCGTTGCCGGCAAATACAATTTGTGGTTGATTGAAGACGCATGCGATGCTGTGGGTTCGGAATTCTTAGGCAAACGGATTGGCTCCTTCGGCGATTTGGCTACGGTCAGCTTTTATCCGGCCCATCACATCACGATGGGAGAAGGGGGAGCGGTGCTGACTTCCCACCCGCTGCTTAAAAAAACAGTCGAGTCGTTCAGGGATTGGGGGCGCGACTGCTGGTGCGAACCGGGAACGGACAACACGTGCGGCAAAAGGTTCGAATGGAAGTTGGGAGAACTTCCGCACGGTTATGATCATAAATACAATTACAGCCACTTGGGTTATAACTTGAAGCTGACCGACATGCAGGCGGCGATCGGTGTGGCCCAACTCCAAAAGCTGCCCGATTTCATTAATCGCCGTAAGCGCAATTTCGATGTTTTGTATGAAGGACTGAAGCCGCTTCAGGATGTGCTAATTCTCCCCGCTCCGACGCCAGGAAGCGATCCGAGTTGGTTCGGCTTTCCCATTACAATTGGCAAGGAATCCCCATTATCCAGAAACCAGCTTGTCTCCTTTCTGGAATTTCATCGCATCGGAACGCGGCTGCTATTCGGAGGCAATCTTCTCCGCCAACCGGCTTACCGCAATGTGAACTTCCGCGTTGCAGGCGAATTGGGAAACTCGGATCGCATTATGAACGATACATTCTGGATCGGACTTTATCCCGGTTTGACAGAGAACATGTTGAATTACGCAGTAAGCATTGTTCATAAAGCATTCAAGAGGGAGAAGGTATGATGAAAGTCGCCATCCTGGCGGGAAGGTTCAGCACGATAATAAGCGAATAAACGCATCTGAAACCGAAGCCGATGATCGAAGTAGGGATGTGCTCATTTGGAATGTTATCGATTCACGCTATTAAAAGGAAAACCGACCCATCACCAAGAGTGGCTTGATCGGTTTTTTATTTAGGATTGTTGTCATCACCCGCGAACCGTTGGTCTGAGCGGGAAAGGTCGCAAGGCGGTATGCACCCTCGACCACAGTCTAGGGATAAAAACATCCGCGAGTCCGTTATGCAAAAAAGCCGGGAGGTTTACAATAAGGTCATAAGTTAAACGAGTTACAGAAAAGAGGTGAAGCATATGCGAAGCGGAAATGGGCTGGCACTGCTGTTGATAGGTTTCGGAGGATTAATCATTCTCGGTAAGTTGGGCTTCGGACTTGGGTTCTTGTTCGGACTGTTGATTCCGATTCTGATTATCCTGCTCGGAGTCGTCGCTTGGAAAAATGGAAACCGGCTGGTCGGGGGTGTCATAGCGGCTGTCGGAGTATTCATTCTTCTAGGCAAGCTGTCCGTCTTGTTCGTCTGGGCGGCGGCAATCGCACTGATTCTATTCGGTGTCTCGATGCTCGGCCGTAAAAATCCAAGCGCAAGAATGTAACAATACGATAAGCAGCCGCAAGGGAACAAGGAGGGATACAGGAATGAGTGTCATAAAAAGAGTGCGCGATATGACGGTGGCTTCGTTGAACGATCGTCTAGAGAAAGCGGAAGATCCGGTCCGCGTTATTGATCAGTTTCTGTGGTCGACTCATCAGGAGATCACCCAGAGCGAAGGGCTTCACCGTCAATATGCCGCTCATACCGAACATCTGGAGCGGCAATGGAAAGAAGCCGAGCAATGGACGGTAAAGCGAGAGAATCAAGCACTAACGGCACTGAAGGCAGGCGAGGAGAACGTCGCCAAGCTTGCGCTGCAAGACAAAGTGGTTCATGAAGAGCGGTCCGAACGTTACCGGCAGCTATATGAACAAAGCAAGAGCGAGTTGTCCGATCTGGACCAATTGCTGCAAGAGCTGCGGAGCGAATATCGAACCGTCTACGATCGCCGGCAGTTTTACGTCGCCCGAATGGAGTCGCTTCGCCTGCAACAAAGATTGAACGCGCGATATGCTCCGGGAAACGCGGATACATCCCAGATGTTCCGCAAAATCGATGATCGCCTTACGGATATCGAACTCGAAACCCGCAGCCTTCGCGATCTGCGCCGAATGGGGCAAGAAACGATATTGCAAGCGGGAGAGGTCGTTAAGAATACGATTGAGAGAGAATTAGAGCAGTTAAAACGAAAGCTGCAACAAGGAGGTTAAAGGAATGCGCAAATTATATCGTTCTACGCGGGACCGCAAGTTATTCGGAGTATGCGGAGGGTTGGCGGAGTATCTAGGCGTTGATGCAACATTGCTGCGTATACTGTTGATCGTCGTTGCCGTTTTCTCCGCCGGTTCCGTGATCATCGTATATATTATCGCCGGTTTCGTCATTCCCCGAGAGCCTCAATACGGCGGCGGATTCGGTGCAAATCCATTCGATCAAGGATGGAGAGGCCCGGAACAACAGCAATACGGTACGCAAGGCTGGAACCCAAGCTCTAATTATCCGGGAGCAAGCTCAAGCCATTCTGCCGCCAGCGCACACCGTCCGGGACCAACGGTATCTACACCTCCCGTAACAGGGCGTCCATCGCAAGGCATCGATGCCATGATGGAGGATATCGAGAAGAAGTCGATGCAACGGGAGATCGAGGAACTGAAAGCTAGAATTACAAAATTCGAGAAAGAATCGAAAGGAGAATAACACCATGGGTGTATTCCAAAGAATGAAAGATCTGACAAAGGCGTCCGTACATGATTTGCTCGATAAATTAGAGGACCCGATTGTAATGCTCAACCAATATCTTCGCGATATGGAAACGGAAATACACGATGCGGAAGTAACCGTAGCCAAGCAAATGGCAGCTGAACGCAGAATGAAACAACGGTTGGATGAAGTCATACGGCTAGGCGTCGACCGCGAAGGGCAAGCGGAGCACTCTTTGCGCTCCGGCAACGAAGGCCTTGCCCGCAAGCTGCTCGAGGAAAAGGTTCAATATGATCAACAAGCGGCGGAATTGTCCAACCTTCACGGTCAAGCCAGCGCTCAAGTGAATGAATTGACCGCCCAGCTTCATGAAATGAAGGAAGAGTACTATAAGCTTCGGAACAAGCGCAACGAGCTTGCCGCACGTTCCCAGATGGCCAAAGCACGCAAGCAAATGGCGCAAGTCAGCACTTTGCACACGATCGAAAGCGGCGCGGCTTCCCGGGGATTCAACCGCATGGAAGAGAAAATCCTGCAGCTTGAAGCGGAAGCGGATGTTGCCAGGTTGCCTGGTACTTCCTTCGCCGGCGCACCGGCCCGCATCGATCCGGAAAAAGCGTACCGCGTAGATAAAGAGCTGGAAGCCTTGAGAAATCGAGTGCAACCGGTTGAAGGCAAAGAGTAACAGACAAGCATTCTCGCTTGTCGTAAGATGTGCTATGATGTCAGGAAGAAAAGGTTGATACATGTGTCCAGGCCATAACGGATCCCGATCCGTTATGGCTTTAACTACGAATATAGCCGAGAACAGCAGGAGGTGTAACCCAACATGAAATGGTCCAGCAATGCGATTCTGTTCATAGCAGCCGGTATTTACCTCGCGCTTGGTGGAGTGGCGGGTTACGCAACGGTAAACGCGGCCGTTCTCCTGTTTATCGGAATAGAACGCTATAGATGGGATCGCTCCCGGCTATCGCTTATTGTAATAGCGGTTAGTACATTGGTATTGATCATTAATCAGTTCGCCCTCTTTGCGGTCGTGGTGCTGGTGTCGCTCGGGACATATTACTTCCGCGCGAGGCCGCAGGCTTTCGGAACCTATGTCAGAAAGCACAGGCTGTTCTTGAATATGAGGCTTGAAGAACAGTCTTGGGTGCTGCATTCGATGAGTTTCTGGCATGCTATCGGGGAAATCCGGATGGACATGTCATTAGCGGTTCCGGAAGACAAGGAAACGACGATCGTGCTGCAGGGACTGGTCGGGGACCTCGATTTGATCGTGCCGGACGATTACGGAATTCAGGTCGAGGCATCGGTGCTCTTGGGTCAGATCTCATTCAGGCAGATGAAGGAAGGCGGAATGTTCCACCGCTTATCCTGGAGGTCGCCGAATTACGACGAATGCGAACAGAAGCTGAAACTTCAATTGTTCTATCTCGTAGGAGATATCAAAATACGCACGGTTTAAATCCGTCTCGAGGAGGGAGTCGCATGGAGTCCCGCAAAGTCACCAATATGGTTTGGCGTCATATGGGCGAGGCCGTGCTGTACTCTCTCGGCGTTGGCGCACTGGTCGTTTATTTATTAATAAGATATGGATTGGCAGAGTCGTTCCTATCCTTGGAAACGGTCCTAACCTATTCGCTCACTACCGTTGCCGTCCTAACCGTAACAGGCGCTGCATATGGATTCTGGCGAAGCTATCCGATACGGCATCGTCTGGAGCTACTGAGGGATACGATGCTGATGCTGGAGAAAGGTAACCCTAGCCTGCCGCTGCCGGACTTAGGCAAGGACGAAATCGGGAGATTAGGCGAACAGCTGGGCAAGCTTGGGCGCAAGTGGGAGGAGCAGGTTACTTCCCTGCAACGCTTGTCCACCAACAATGCGGAGCTAGCGTCCAAAGCCCGGATGAGCGCCGTCGTAGAGGAGCGGCAACGACTCGCCCGCGAGCTGCACGATGCCGTCAGCCAGCAATTGTTCGCGATATCGATGACGGCAACTGCCGTAGGGCGGACGCTGGATCACGATTTCGAGCGTGCCCGCCGGCAGGTGGAATTGATCGAAGAGATGGCTTCCGTTGCCCAGTCGGAGATGAGGGCTCTGCTGCTGCATCTGCGTCCCGTTCATCTGGAAGGCAAGAGATTATCTCAAGCGATTCCGGAATTGGTCGAGGAAATGAAGGCGAAGGTTCCGGTAGATATCGCGCTGGAGATGGAAGAGGATTTGCCGCTGAACAAAGGCGTGGAAAATCATCTTTTCCGCATCGTTCAAGAAGCCCTATCCAACACCCTGCGCCATTCGAAGGCCACGAAGATGGATATCGTGCTCCAACGTCGCGGCGATACCGTAAGGCTTGGAATCAGGGACAATGGAATCGGTTTTGATGCGCAAGTCAAGAAACATGCTTCCTACGGCATGACGAATATGGAAGAGCGTGTAAACGAACTCGGCGGTTCGCTCAATATCGCCAGCGCTCCCGGCAAAGGAACGCGAATTGAAATCAGGGTGCCTTTAATGGCGGAAGGTGGTTAAGCGGATGGCGGAAAATTCCTTGATCCGGGTTTTACTGGTCGATGATCACGAGATGGTCAGAATCGGACTGGCAGCCGTGCTCAATACGGAGGATGGCATGGAAGTGGTAGGGGAAGCGGGAAACGGATTGGAAGGTCTTCGCCTTGCCCGCGAATATTCACCCGATGTGGTGTTGATGGATTTGGTGATGGATGGAATGGACGGCATTGAAACGACTCGGCGTCTCATGGAGGAAATGCCGGAATGCCGGGTTATCGTACTTACCAGCTTCTTGGATGACGAGAAAATGTATCCGGTCATCGAAGCCGGCGCGTTCAGCTACTTACTTAAAACTTCCCGGGCTTCCGAAATCGCGGACGCGATTCGCGCTGCCGCGCGGGGTCAATCCGTGCTGGAGTCGCAAGTCGCGTCCAAGATGATGAACCGCTTCCGTCGTCCGCCTCAAGCTGCCGCTCAACCTCACGAGGATTTAACAGATCGGGAGATGGAAGTTCTTAAGCTGATCGCGCTTGGGAAATCGAATCAGGAGATTGCCGACGACCTGTTCATTGGAATCAAGACGGTCAAGTACCATTTAACTAATTTGTTCGGCAAGCTCGGCGTAGAGGATCGGACGCAAGCGGCTATTTATGCTCATCGCAACGGATTGGCGAACTAATTCACGAATTGAATAACAGGATTCAAATAGCCCTGGCGGGAAACTCCAGGGTTTTTTAGAGCAAAATAACGGTCTTGATAGGCGACAGCGGAATGACGGCTTTGGCGTTATTGATCTGCACTGAGGGTTCGAGGCTTAACATGCCCCAGTAGGCGGAAGTGACGTTCTGTTGCTGCTCCGGGGTCGCGTTCTTTCCCGCTTGAACCTTGGCTTTGCGTGCCCGTTTGGCCGGACGAAGGGTACGTTCCCCATTCAGTACGATCGACGAGGGACTGCATGAGGTGAGTATGCCGGTATAACGCGTTTCGTCGTTCATGATGACGCAGACCGCACGTCCGCATAACGGTCGAAGAGACTGTTCGTTCACGTCGAATTCAGAGTCAAGCATCACGTAATTCCTCCTAGGATAGCGAATTTTTAAGCAGTGTATTCACCCGGGGACAGACGTGTACGGGCGGTTGCCCAAGTTGGCAAAAGACGGTTATAAACATGGTATTGTCCTTGCAATTGTGCTACACTACAATACATGAGATTTGACAAAATCAGCTCAAATAATCCCGCATACAAGAAAGATGAGGAACATGACGGACAACAAACACGAACCTATTTCCGCTCATGAAGCGGTCTATTTCATTTTCGGAGCCACGGGCGATTTGGCCCGCCGCAAGTTATTCCCAGCTCTATACAGCTTATATCGCGAAGGAAAGCTAGGAGAACGGTTTGCCATTGTAGGCCTAGCGCGGCGACCGCGTACCAAAGCTCAGTTCCGTGATGACGTCTATGAGTCGATTCAGGAATTTTGCCGCTACAAGCCAAGCGAGACAGAATCTTGGAACAGCTTCGTCGAACATTTTACATATCAGTCGCTCGATATCGGCAACGTGGATGCTTTCCGTCTGTTGAAGGCACATACGGAAGAGCTTGAAGCGAACTATGACATCCCGGGCAACCGCTTATTTTACTTGGCGCTGGCACCGGAACTTTTCGGCAACGTTTCCCGAAATCTTCGCGATGGGGGAATGCTGGAAAGCAGCGGCTGGCACCGTCTGGTCATCGAGAAACCATTCGGTTACGATTATCCTTCCGCGGAACGGTTGAACGAAGAGATCAGGCACGTATTCCGCGAGGATGAAGTGTTCCGCATCGATCATTACCTCGGTAAAGAAATGGTGCAAAATATTGAAGTGATTCGGCTTGCGAATGGATTCTTCGAGCCTCTATGGAATAACAACCATATCGCCAACGTGCAAATCACGTTAGCCGAGACAGTCGGTGTCGAAGAACGGGGGGCTTATTACAATAAGTCCGGCGCGCTTCGCGATATGGTGCAGAACCATATGCTGCAAATGCTGACGATGATCGCGATGGAACCGCCCAGCCGATTGGATCCGGAGGATATCCGGGACGAGAAGGTTAAAGTGCTCCGCTCCATTCGCAAGCTCGTATCGGGCGAAGAAGTTCGCGGCAACATCGTGAGAGGCCAGTATGCGCCGGGATCGGCGAAGGGCAAAGAGCTTAAAGGCTATCGCGAGGAAGAATCCGTCGATCCGGCGTCCGTTACGGAAACCTTCTTCTCTGCTCGCCTGTTCGTTGACAACTTCCGTTGGGCAGGTGTTCCATTTTATGTCCGCACGGGCAAGCGTTTACCAGTCAAATCCACGGAAATCGTCATCGAATTCAAAAATGTGCCCAATAACGTTTTGTTCGCGAGGCGTCAGGAATTGCTTCCGAATTTGTTAGTCATTCGCGTGAATCCGATGGAAGGCATATATATCAAGTTTAATGCCAAGAAACCGGGCAACGATATGACGATCCAACCGGTTGCCATGGAATTCTGCCAGAGCTGCCAGGTCGGATTGAATACTCCGGAGGCTTATGAACGGCTAATATTCGATGCCGCGCGAGGCGACTCCACCTATTTCACCCGTTGGGACGAATTGGCTGTCGCTTGGAAGCTCATCGATCCAATCGCGGCGGCATGGAGGGATAATCCAGGCGATCTGCAAACCTATCCTGTGGGATCGTGGGGTCCCGAGAAGGCGGAAGAGCTCCTTACAAGCGACGGTTTCCATTGGTGGCCAGTGAACGGCCAAGACGAAGACAACGTCGTTTGGGTTTCAAATACAGGCAAATAGCTTGCCATGAAAGTGGAGGTCGTGCAAATGCCTAAGATATACGATATAAGCATGACGATTCAAGAAGGCATGCAAGTGTGGAAAAGCTACGAGCAGAAGAAACCTAAAATAACGAACGTTCAGAATCATGACGAAGGCAAACCGCATGAGAGCCTGCTTACGATGAACGTCCATACGGGTACGCACGTTGATGCGCCGCTTCACATGATCGCGGGCGGAGCAACGATAGAGAGCATTCCTCTTGATCGTTTGGTAGGTCCGGCACGAGTGCTGGAGCTCACTCATCTGAAGGGCTTCATCACGAAGGAAGACCTGATGCCTTTCGCCATTCAACGCGGGGAGAGGCTGTTGTTCAAGACAACCAGCTCCTTCAGCGAGGAGTTCGACCTGGAGTTCGTTTTCTTGCGGGAAGACGGCGCTCGATATTTGGCGGACATCGGCGTTGGCCTGGTTGCGACGGATGCACTGGGCATTGAACGTGCCCAACCGGAATACCCGACTCATCGCACGTTGATGAAGAACGATGTCATAATAGTCGAAGGTTTGCGTTTGAAAGAAGTGGCGGCAGGTAATTATACGCTTGTCATCGCTCCACTAAAGATGACAGGCATTGATGCCGCGCCCGCTAGAGCGTTTCTTCTGGGAGATTAATACGTTTGCAAAGTGTCGTATGTTACGCTTTACGCTAACGGCTACTGCGCCTCATAACCTGTTATTACGTCGCGAAACTCCGCCTTCCTTAAGGATGCGCGGAGCTTTTCTGTTGTTTGTGGTATAATGAAAGCTGTTATTTTATCGTGAAGGGAATTTCAACGGATGAGCCAAAAAACGACCGACGAGTTACGGCATGAGGTTTCGAAGCGCCGTACTTTTGCCATTATTTCTCACCCCGATGCGGGGAAAACAACGTTAACCGAGAAGCTTCTGCTGTACGGAGGCGCGATTCATATCGCCGGTTCGGTTAAAGCTCGCAAAGCGGCGCGGCACGCGACGAGCGACTGGATGGAAATCGAGAAGCAACGGGGAATCTCGGTTACTTCCTCGGTCATGCAGTTTCAGTACGAGGGCAAGCAAGTGAATATCCTGGATACACCGGGTCACCAAGATTTCTCCGAGGATACGTACCGTACTCTAACCGCAGCCGATAGCGCAGTTATGCTGATCGACGTCGCCAAAGGCGTCGAGGCGCAGACGATCAAGCTGTTCCAGGTTTGCAGCAAAAGAGGAATTCCGATTTTTACGTTCATTAATAAGCTGGACCGCGAAGGCCAAAATCCGTTTGAACTGCTCGAAGAAATCGAGCGCGTGCTCGGGATCAGGTCCGTACCGATGAACTGGCCGATCGGCATGGGACGCGAGCTCTGCGGCGTCTACGACCGGATGAAAAACCAGGTTGAATTGTTCCAGGGCAAAGACCATTCCGCCATTGAAGTTCGCAAGACAGCCGATTATAACGATCCTGTCATTCGCGAGATGGCCGGCGATTATTTAGCCGATCAATTGGCTCAGGACTTGGAGTTGCTCGATGTTGCCGGCGATGCGTTCGACTATGAGAAGGTGCGTACGGGGCAACTAACTCCCGTATTTTTCGGGAGCGCGGTTAACAATTTCGGCGTGCAGACGTTCCTGGAGAACTTCCTGGAGCTGGCCCCGCAACCGACGGAACGTCGAAGCACGGAAGGCACTGTCGATCCGGAAGAGGAGAAGTTCTCCGGATATATTTTCAAGATCCAGGCGAACATGAACCCGGCACACCGGGATCGGATTGCATTCCTTCGGATTTGCTCCGGCAAGTTTCAGAGGGGGATGAGCGTTCGTCACGTTCGGGCAAGCAAAGAAATCAAGCTGTCCCAGCCGCAGCAATTCCTTGCTCAAGACCGGGATATCGTCGAGACGGCTTATCCGGGAGATATCATCGGCCTGTTCGATCCGGGAATCTTCCGTATCGGGGACAGCCTGAGCGAAGGACGCGACATCGTGTTCGATGAGTTGCCGACGTTTTCTCCGGAAATTTTCTCCAAAGTATCGATTAAGAACGCGCTTAAGCAGAAGCAATACCTTAAAGGGCTCGATCAATTAACCGAAGAAGGCATGGTCCAGGTGTTCCGTTCAGTCGGAGCATTCGAGGATACCTATCTTGGCGTCGTAGGCCAACTGCAATTCGAAGTATTCGAATATCGGATGAAGAACGAATACGGCGTCGATATCCAATTGTTCCGGACGCCGTTCCAGTTCGCACGCTGGATTGTCGGGGAGAAGATAGACCCATCGAAATTCCGGATCAATTCCATTCTGGTCAAAGACAAGAACAATATCGACGTTGCGTTGTTCGAGAATGAATACGCGATGAGAACCGCGATGGAACGGATGCCGGACGTTAAGTTCCTGGAAGTCGCACCTTAATCGAACTTAAGAATAGGTTAAGCTCGTCGCCAAGCTGCTGGCGGCGGGCTTTTGTTGTATGTTGTGCGAAGGAAATGTAAAATGGGAAGAAACTTTACCGGAAGAAGGCGGATTGTTAGTGGCGAAACGTTTGTTCATACGAGGCGGAACGATCGTTCTGCCGGACGGCGTAAACAAAGCCGATTTGCGGGTAGAGAACGGAATCATTACAACTATTGACTCTAACCCAAGGTCATCGGATGAACAGGCTCATTCCGCCAAAGATGATCAATTCATCGACGCCGAAGGAGCATGGGTGCTTCCCGGCCTTGTCGATATTCATTGCGATGCCATCGAGAAGGAAGTGGAGCCTCGCCCGAACACCCTCTTTCCACTGGACATGGCTTTCCTGCAATTCGAGCGGAAGCTTGCGGGGCACGGCATTACGACGATGCTTCATTCCTTGTCGTTTGGGGTGGGTTTGAGCTTGCGAGGCGAGCATTTGGTTGCGGAGCTTGTGGATCTAATCTCCTCTATCCGCAGGGAGAGAGCGATGATTCGTCATGGTATTCATCTCAGATACGAAGTATCGCATATAACCGGATTCGATCTAGCTCAGAGATTTATTTCCGAGGGTTTGCTCGATTATTTGTCACTGATGGACCATGCGCCGGGACAAGGACAATATCACAGGCCGGGGGCTTTTCAACGTTATGTGATGAAAAATCAAGGAGTCGGCTTAGATGAGGTGGCTCAAATCGTTGAGGAATTGCAGGGGCGAAGAAGTCGCGTGGACTGGGGCAAGCTGAAGACGTTGACGGCGGAAGCCCGCCGTCGCGGAATCGCCGTCGCTTCCCACGACGACGATAACGCTGCGGCCGTAAACCGTTCGCTTGACTTCGGTGCGACGGTCTCCGAATTCCCGCTAAGCCTTGAAACCGCGATGTATGCCCAGAGCCAAGGAATGGGAGTATGCGTCGGGGCCCCCAACATTGTCAGAGGCGGCTCCCATGACGGCAATCTGAGAGCGGTTGAAGCCATCCGGAATGTTGCGGCGGACATCCTCTGTTCCGATTATCATCCCGCCTCTTTGCTCCATGCCGTTTTTACGTTGGAGACGGAGGGAGTTCCGCTTTCCAAAGCGGCGGCTATGGCATCCCTGAATCCTGCACGGGTATTGGGACGTGCCGAAGAAATCGGTTCAATCGAGCTGGGCAAACGTGCGGATCTCATCGTAGTAAGGAAAGTTCGAAACAATCCGCTTGTCCAGTATACGATTGTCGACGGTACCATCGTCCACGCCACGCAGCCTTTCATTTAAGCCGGGTGTCCGTTAATATGATCGTGGAGCACGGCGACCATCTTTTTCCGAGCTGCGGCCGTACTCTTGTTCCATATCATTTCGAATAATACGCCTAATCCGGGCAAGGCCATTTCTTCGCTGCCGATCGAGCCTTCGATTATTTCCGTAAGCTCGTCGTTGTTCTTGCCGTTAACCCGCTGAACAATAGCTTGCCGTAAGTCTAATTCCACGGATGAGCCTCCTTTTAAAGGGGAACTTCCCGTGTAGATTTCCCCAATCGGCGTGCGGTTATGCCGGTTGTCCATTCTGTTATAATGATTCTATACGAAACGAATATGAGGAGGTCGTGTGCAGGTGGCTAAAAAACAATTCGCTGTTATCGGATTGGGACGATTCGGTTCGAGCGTGGCGAAGTATTTGGCGGAATTGGGATATGAAGTGCTTGCGGTGGACGATAATGCCCAACGCGTACAAGATATATCGCATGCCGTGACGCATGCCGTAACCGCGGACTCCACCGACGAAGAAGCGATGAACTCGCTCGGGATCCGCAATTTCGACGTTGTCGTCATCGCGATCGGACAAGATATTCAATCGAGCATTCTGACAACCCTGATCTTAAAGGACTTAGGCGTTCCCTATATTATTGTCAAAGCGCAAAATGAGCTGCACGGCAAAGTGTTGAACAAAATCGGAGCGGATAAAGTCGTATTCCCCGAACGGGATATGGGCCTTCGCGTTGCGCATCATCTCATATCGCCGAACATTCTGGAGCATATTGAACTATCCGTCGATTACAGCATCGTAGAGATGAAAATTCCTTTGTCGATGGTTGGCAAGAATCTGAAGCAACTCGATATCCGGGTCAAATATAACTGCAACGTGTTGGCTGTCAAGAGGAACGGCGAGATGAACATTACGCCGCGCGCGGACGAAGCTTTGATACCGGATGACGTGCTCGTCATCGTCGGCAAGAACGATCAAATAACGAAGATGGAGCAAGCATATGCCGAGTCTTGAAGGTTACTTAAGCTCGGCATCCAACCCGCGGGCGAAGGATTGGGCGAAGCTGTTGGAGCGCAAATACCGTGAGCGGGAAGGCAAGTTTCTGCTTGAAGGCGTTCATCTTGTCAAGGAAGCTTTGGATGCGGAGTGGCCGCTTGAAGTTGTGGCTTTTGATGAAGGATCCAGCGTCCGGGATGAATTCGAGGAATACATAGAAGGCGATAGACGTGATGGACGGCCCGCTTGGATCCCGGTTTCGCCTGACATTATTATGAAGTGCAGCGAGACGGGAACGCCTCAGCCGATATTTGCGGTCGCACTGAAACGTCCTCCAATGAAGGAAGCGTTATTCGGTACGGAGCTAGGCTTGGTTGCGGTTCTAGACGGCGTGCAGGATCCCGGAAACGTTGGGACGATCGTAAGGAGCGCAGCCGCGAGCGGCGCGACAGCCGTTGTGCTCGGCAAGGGAACCGCGGACCTGTACAATCCGAAGACGATCCGCGCAACCATGGGCGCATTGTTTCACGTGCCTGTCCTCGAAGCTGATTTAAGCGTGCTGCTGCCGGAAGCGAAGGGACAGGGCGTTGCCGTTGTGGGGACAAGCTTGCAGGCTGCGCAATCTTGCTACGATTACGATTTCCGCCGCAGGGTCTGGCTGGTGTTCGGCAATGAAGGCAGTGGAATGTCGCCGGAAGCAGCTGCATCAGTGGATGCGAATGTAATTATACCTATGACCGGTCCAACGGAGTCGCTGAACGTCGCTATGGCAGCAACCGTGCTGCTGTTCGAGGCCCAGCGGCAGCGGGCTATTGAGGATCGATAGTTTTTGCACGATGAAAGGAGAAATCATGACGGCAACCCTTAATCATGTACCGATTGCAAAGGCAGAAATGCTTATTAGAAAACCGGTTGCAGAAGTGTTTGAAGCTTTTATCGACCCTGCGATTACTTCAAGATTCTGGTTCACCAAAAGCAGCGGAAGATTAGAAACGGGAAGACGTGTCCGGTGGGATTGGGAGATGTACGGAGCTTCTGCAGACGTCGATGTAAAAGAAATCGAGGAAAACAAGCGAATCCTCATTGAATTCGGCACAACGGTCGAGTGGATTTTTACTCCACGGACAGAGAACGAAACATTCGTCACGATTACAAACTCAGGGTTTAAGGGAGATGGGGATGACATCGTAAAGCAAGCCATAGATTCAACGGAAGGATTTACGATTGTTCTCTGCGGGCTAAAGGCGCTTCTTGAGCACGGCATCGTCCTGAATCTCGTATCGGATAAGGCTCCTGACGCCCACGTTAATCGTTAAGAATCGCCTATTAGGTACATCAAAGGGCGCCATCCATGTGTGGAAAGGGTATAATAAATTGGCAGAAGTAAACACTAAATGGCGCTGCCTTGTGTTGAGAAAGCAGGTAACTAAAAATATCATAATGCCCTATAAATAGGAGATACGATGACAGAGAATAAAGCAATATTAGAAACAGGATGGAACTTCGACAACAGTTATGCACGTCTGCCGAAAACCCTTTTTACCAGACAGGGTCCAGCACCTGTACGCTCACCGAAGTTGATCATTCTTAATGGTCCGTTGGCAACATCCCTGGGTTTGAACATCCAAGCGCTGCAAAGCAATGATGGCGTTGCGGTGCTTGCTGGTAACCAGATTCCCGAAGGCGCTTTGCCTCTTGCTCAAGCTTATGCAGGGCATCAATTCGGGCATTTTAACATGTTAGGGGACGGCCGGGCTCTGCTGCTTGGCGAACAGATCACTCCCCTAAGTGTGCGGGTTGATATTCAGCTTAAGGGTCCAGGCAGAACGCCATATTCCCGCGGAGGCGATGGTCGAGCGGCACTTGGACCGATGCTGCGCGAATACATCATCAGCGAAGCCATGCATGCGCTTGGCATTGCTACCACTCGCAGCTTAGCGGTGGTGACAACCGGTGAGTCAGTAATCCGCGAAACCGAGCTGCCTGGCGCAATTCTGACCCGAGTGGCTGCCAGTCATCTTCGCGTCGGCACTTTTCAATACGTCTCAAAATGGGGCACTGTTGAGGATCTCCGGACCATGGCTGATTACACCTTGCAAAGACATTTTCCAGAGGTTGACGCGGATGAGAACCGCTATCTTTTCCTGCTTCAGGAAGTGATCAAGCGTCAGGCCGTGCTGATTGCCAAATGGCAGCTCGTTGGCTTTATTCACGGGGTGATGAACACCGACAACATGGCCCTTAGCGGAGAAACCATTGATTATGGTCCTTGCGCCTTCATGGATGCCTATGACCCGGCAACGGTATTCAGTTCCATTGACATTCATGGCCGCTATGCCTACGGTAATCAGCCGCATATTGCCGCGTGGAATCTCGCGAGATTTGCTGAAACCCTATTGCCCCTGTTGCATGACAACGAGGAGCAGGCTGTCAAACTGGCCGAGGATGCGATTTCAGATTTCAGCGAGTTGTATCACCGTAATTGGCTCGCGGGAATGAGGGCAAAACTGGGAATCTTTAACGAAGAGCCAGAGGATGAATCCCTTATTGAAGGCCTGCTCAGTATGATGCAGAAGTATCGTGCGGACTACACCAATACCTTTCGCGCATTAACTTTCGATAAGACGGAGGATACGGATCTGTTTGGCTCCACGGATTTTGCTCAGTGGCATGAGCTGTGGCAGACGAGACTAGGCAGGCAGCAGGAAACAAAAGCCTCCTCTCATCAGTTAATGCGCAGCAGCAATCCCGCGCTGATCCCTCGCAACCACCGGGTAGAAGACGCGCTAGAAGCCGCTGTGAAACAAGGAGACTACAGCGAGATGGAGCGGCTACTTGATGTTCTTTCGAGCCCCTATGCGCACTCCCCCGAACAGGCTGATTACACTACATTGCCGGGGCTACCATCCCGTCCTTACCGAACCTTCTGCGGTACCTGACTTAGCGAATATGTTGTAAAAATGGATTGGTAACCCTCGTCAAATGCCGTGGAATTTTAAAATGCTTTTAATATAATTATTTAGTGAAATTGTTACTACTTAGGTCTCCCTATCGAGAAACTGTAAAAGCGAGAGCGCACGTTCAAAAGATTTTAAGCCGCAAAATCGACTTCTATCGATTTAAAGCGGCTAGGCCGCTCTATTTCCATCAACGAAGCCTTTTCCGTGGAAATAACTCGGCTATACGGCTCTATTTCCACCCACGGTGCCTCTTTCGCCGATTTAACTCGGCTATACCGCTCTATTTCCACCTACGGTGCCCCTTTCGCCGATTTAACTCGGCTATACCGCTCTATTTTCACACAATGATGCCACTGCTTTATTTCTATAACAATAACGAGAGGAATGGCACCCTTGGGAAAATGGCATCTTCATCGCTTCTATTCGAAAGACTTCGAAATCCGAAAGTATTTGCCTCCTACCTCAATATTCAATGCACAAACTTTGGGAATATTTATGAAGAAATATGGTGCAGTCTACATTAAACCTGATAAAGAGCATATGGGTAAAGGAATTTTGAAGGCTTGGAAAACTCGCAGCGGATACGCTTTTGTCCTTCTGAGGGGAGCTCCCGTAAAATGCGCATCCTTGGATGAGCTGTACAAAAAGATCAAAAAACGGTCATTGTCCCAGCGGTACATCATTCAAAAAGCCATTCCTCTAGCCCAAATTAACGGCAGGCCTTTCGATATCCGGGTTATGATGATGCGCAACATGCGGGACCGCTGGCAGTTCTTCGGTCTTTATTCGAAAGTGGCAGGGCCCAAGAGTATTGTCACCAATGTAAGCAGCTCACGAGGCTATGTGACCCTCTTTGAAAAGTCAATGAAGCAGTCACTGGGGTACTCTAAGGAAAAAGCGGAGAGAGTCAAAAAACAGCTTATCCACTTAAGCAACAAAATTTGCAATCGGGCCGGAAAGATAAGATATTATCAAAAGATCGGTAATGACTTCGCTGTCGATAAGAAAGGAAATATAAGGATCATTGAAGTGAATTTTACGTATCCCGGCTTCAAAGGGTTCTCCCAACTACCCAATCAAAAATATTACCGGGGCATCAAAAAGATGAACGACATTCTGCGCAAAAGGCGGCTGCGGCGAAGTTTAAAAAGGGTTCAATAGCCCGTATAACACGGCGGCAGTTAGAACATATTTTATGTTCCAATGCCGCCGCGTTTATTAATAAATTGCCAATAATCGTCCCGGCAGCTCATGTGTTAGAATAATCCTTATTCGCCTCCTTGTTGCTGCGGGGGGTCGAGCCTTTCCGGATTCGACGATACGAAACCGTGGATAGCTCTTCGCGCTGCGTCTAAGGCAGCAACGGAGACGGCGATCGAATCCTGTCCCGCACCGGAAGTCGTTACTCGTACCGTCACCGCATCAAGGTCGGCGAAAATATTGTCAAAGTTTTGTACCTGATCGGGTATTACGGTGACAAGCCGCTGCACATAAAGCTCCTGCGTAGATGGCCCGTCCGCAGCGCGCCGGGCATGAAACACTTCAAACAGGACATTGGCCGAATCCGTACCAATATTCGCAGCGCGAACGGTGAGCGATTTCATATCCCTTAAGCGGTTCTCTATAGCTCCGGTTGATAATCTAGCCATTTTATCACCTCTTTATGATTTGCTTTTAGAATATGTATCAAACTTCCATTCCGATTGGACGAGTTCCCCTACTTTATTTTCCATTCGTCTCTCCAAGCGGCGTTCGCAAACCATCGATACTGGTCGCATTTTTCTCCTGTCTGTACTGCTTAAGTCCTTCTTCGCCTTTTTGAACCGACCAGCGCTGCAGGGTCTCTCGCTCGTTCTCATAGGTCATGAAAGGAATCGCATATCCGCACGAAGTTTGGACTTTATGAACGTCGATGGAAATAATCTGCCTTGCGCCCGGAAGCGGCGTAAAAAGCGGATACAACGACTCCCACTCTGATGAGCCGGGCAATACGACGGTTCCTGTTCCGTATAGCCTTAAGATGTTCGGCGGTCCTTCAAAGGCGCAAAACATAACTGTAACTCTTCCGTTTTCATGAATGTGCGCGCTTGTCTCGTTGCCGCTTCCGGTCATATCCAAGTAGGCCGCGCGATTCTCGGATAAGATCCGAAAAGAGTCATGCCCCTTGGGTGAAATATTCACATGTCCTTCTTCCGACAGCGGTGCCGACCCGACAAAAAACAAGTGTTGCCGGCGAATAAACTCCTCGTGTTCAGGCAGTATGGCCGTAAATTGTTTTCCCATTTCGCATGTCCTCCTTCTCAATGTCTTTACTTGCGTTCATGCTCCTAACTTACCGGTCCTGTGTTCCGATAATGCTGCGGAGCGACGCCCTCCATCTTTTTAAACATCCTGCTGAAGTAAAAAGGATCCGGATATCCGACGTCTTCGGCGATTTCCTTGACGCTCTTAGCCGTATTGTCCAGCAGGTATTTGGCGCGTTGTACTCTGAGCTGGTGAATGTAATGATGGATAGTTGTGCCGGCATATCTCTTAAACACTTGACACAGATATTCGTATTTTCGATCTAGCACCCGTTCCAACGTTGCTTTGGAAATATCCGACTCGTGGGAATTGTTCAAATGGTTGACCAGCTCGCGGAACGTGATGTAAGAAGCGGGGAAAGAAGTGTCCAGATGGCTTTGCTTCAAAAAATCATTCGCCATGAGCCGGAGCATTTCGCCAAGCAATAGGGTGGCATGAAAACGAAAATAGCCCTTCGGCAGGTTCATAGTTTCGACGAGCTCTTCAAATAAACCGAGCAGCTTGTATCGCTGAGCGTTGCGAAATTGGCGAGGCACGATAAGCAAATCCTCATGAAGGATTTCGGCGGTTCTCAGCTCCGTCCGTTCGGCATGAACAATATTAAGCTCGGATGCCCGATCCAAGACGAATTCATTCAGGCCGGGATCGCAGGAAAATTGCACCCAAAAAAATCGGCCTTGCGGTTCATGAGGATTCCAACCGGTATGGGACTCCCAAGGCATCATCAGCAATGAGTCGCCGGCTTGCAGGGTCAATCGCTTTCCGTTGACCTGTAAATGCACCATTCCATCGGCAATGACGATCAGCTCGTAATAGGGATTGTGATGTTGGCCGAAGAAGTTGGGGTCATTGGCATTGAATAAGTCGGCCCATTTGACGTCCAGCTTGGATAATCGGGATAGGGAGTAGTGCATGGCATGACATCCTCCGATATTTTTATTACAGAGAACAAAACTCTGTCCATGGCTCTTGCAAAGTTCCGTACCTATACTGATGTCATTAACCATTATATCAAACGGAGGGCTGTACATGGGCACGGGCATATTAAATGAACAGGATTATTACCGAATCGTGTACGGGGGATGGCTTGGAAAAAATATAGGGGGAACGCTTGGGGCGCCGGTCGAGGGGAAAAAGGAACTGCTGGATTTGACCTATTATCCGATGTTGCCGGACGGTCCGCTGGAGAACGATGATTTGGATCTGCAGTTGGTTTGGCTGCACGCATTAGAGCAGTATGGCCCGGAATTGACCGCTCGAGAGCTCGGGCAGGAATGGTTGGAGCACGTTTTCTTTCCGTATGACGAATACGGTTATGCTCTGACTAATCTAAGAAGAGGTCTTCTTCCGCCGGTTGCGGGTTGGTTCAATAATCCGTTCAGTCACGGCATGGGCTCGCCCATTCGATCCGAAATATGGGCAATGGCGGCGCCGGGGTCGCCGGAAACGGCGGCACGTTTTGCTTATGAGGACGCGATCGTAGACCATGCCGGCGGGGAAGGGGTTTACGGCGAAATGTTTTTTGCCGCGCTCGAGAGCGCCATTTTCTTGGAGAAAGACCGGGATCGGTTGATCGCGATCGGCATGGGATTTATTCCCGGGGATTGCCGCATCGCCAAAGCGCTGAAGGATCTTCTGCGTTGGCATCGGGAAGGGAAGAGCTGGATCGAAACACGCGAGCTCATTCTGCTGCACCACGGCAGCGACAACTTCACCGACGCTCCGCAAAATATCGCTTTTACGATCCTCGGATGGTTATACGGCGAAGATTTTGAGGATGCGATATTGAAAGCGGTTAATTGCGGTTATGATACGGATTGCACCGCGGCAACGCTAGGCGCGATATTGGGCATGCTGCTCGGTCCGGAAGGGTTGCCGGACAAATGGGTGAAGCCGGTTGGAGACCGTATCGTCATCAGCCCTCCGATAAAAGGGTTTCCTGCGCCGAAGAATTTGGATGAGTTAACCCGCCGGACCATCCGCATGGGCAAGAAGATCCTTGCCGCTTGGGATACGGGCATTCTGGTGCATCCAGATCTGCCGACATTGTTGAAACGGACGGAAGCCGCGGAACAATTAGATGGAATAGAAGGATCGCATGGCGCGTTAAGAGAGTTATGGGAGCGCAAGGTAACATCCAATCGGTACTTGCTGCCGCAGGGAAGCAGAAACAGTCCGGACGCCGAACTGGAGATCGGCTTTGGCCCGGAAGGCCCAGCCATCGGAAGGGGTCAAAGGAGGACGTTGCAGTTCGTGCTGACAAACCGTTCGCAATCCCATGTTGTTGGCAGCATTGCACTGGAACTGCCTCCAGACTGGGAGGGACCGAATGCGCTTGAGGTCAGCCTGCAGCCTGACGAGTCTTGCCTATGGGATACGGAAATTAGAGCATCAATGGAAGCTGCAGCAAGCCACGAGCTCGTTTTTCGCTGGACACGGAGTCATGACAATACGGTATGGGCAGTGCAGAAGGTGGCTTTCACGTTGGTCAGCGCATCTAGATGGCTTGTGCGGGGCCCGGATGGGGGAACCGGAAAAGAGATATACAGCCATGGGAACCGGTTGGTATGGGAAGAAGCTCACGGGTTGGCAACCGACGGTTCGTACCTTGCACAAACGACGATCTTCAACCCGATCGAGCGAGAGCTTCGACTCATTGCGGCAGCAAACTGTCCCGTAACGATGAGACTGAACGGACAGGTCGTGATAGCGTGCAAAGAAACGCTGGAGTTCATGCCGGCGTATCATCGTGCCCCGCCAGAGCAATGGGTAGAGTTGACTTTAGCTGCCGGAACCCATAAGTTGGAGCTGGAAGCTATCGGGAATGGCTGTCCTCCGGAGGTATATGTCTTGCCGGTTGCACTAGGGAATACCGCATCCCCGGGTCCTTATTATTACTATACGGATATCCTGCTGGGGTAATAAATGAGAATCGATTGTGCTCATAAGATGATTGTCGGCTCTCTGTCTCTCCTCTAATAGGGTAGAGGCAGAGAGCTTTTTTTGATCATTATAATATTAATCTATAAACTTGTTTAGTCATTTATGAAGATTGGTTTAGTGTTATTTATGTTATGATCATTCGTTTGTCCTACGAAAACGATGATTACAAAGGGATTTCATGTACATAATGGGACAATTATTAATAAATTAACTAAAACAATTTATAAAAAACGATTGACGCAAAGATATTTTCTTATTATTATATAAATGAGTTTAGTTAAAATTAGTTAATTGATCAGAGAAATCCAGGACAGGAGGGCAAGAGGACGGACAGCGGTCGGATGAATTAGGGAGCATTATTGCATTTATTATAGTTAAAGGGGAATATGATCAGATGAAAAATGTATCCAAAATAATGTGGGCCGGATTGATGCTGATTTTGATGGGCACCTCGGTGCTGATCGGATGTTCAGACAAAAAGGCGGAGAACAACAATGCAAGCTCGAGTTCATCTGCTGCCGAGGTTTCTGCAAGCGCTTCCGAAAGCGCTTCGCCGTCGCAAAACGAACAAAAGTCCAATCTCATTGTCATTATTACTCCTTCGCACGATAATCCTTTTTTCAAATCGGAAGCCGATGGCGCGGCGGCAAAGGCTGAAGAAATGGGTTATGAAACTTTGGTTCTAGTGCATGACGACGACCCGAATAAACAAAATGAATTGGTCGATACCGCGATTTCAAGAAAAGCGGCAGCGATTATTCTGGACAATGCCGGGGCGGATGCCACGATCGCTGCTATAAAAAAGGCTAAAGACGCCGGTATTCCTTCCTTCCTGATAGATCGCGAAATCAATGAGACAGGCATCGCGATTTCGCAAATCGTATCGAACAACTATCAGGGAGCGCAGCTTGGTGGAGAAGAGTTTGTTAAGTTGATGGGGGAAAAAGGGAATTTCGTAGAACTGCTCGGTAAAGAATCGGATACAAATGCGGGAATCCGGTCGCAGGGATATCATGATGTTATCGACCAATACCCCGATATGAAAATGGTTGCGCAGCAAAGCGCCAACTGGAGCCAGACGGAAGCTTTCTCTAAAATGGAGTCCATCATTCAGGCCAATAAGGATATTAAGGGCGTCATCGCGGGCAACGATACGATGGCAATGGGCGCGATGGCGGCTTTAAAGGCCGCAGGACTGAAGGATGTGATCGTGGTTGGGTTCGATGGCAGCAACGATGTCCGAGATTCCATTAAAGCCGGAGAAATAAAAGCTACCGTTCTTCAACCTGCTTACGGTATCGCTCAAATGGCAGTTGAGCAGGCAGATCAATATTTGAAGACAGGGTCCACCGGCAAGGAAGAAAAACAACTGATCGACTGTGTACTTATAAATTCCGGCAATGCCGACAAACTCGAGACTTTCGCTCTGAAATAATCGGATTTGCACGGGATGTTCAAGAGTGGCGCGATCTGCCGCTCTTGAACATCCTCAACTGATTTCAAACCCTATGATTTGGAGTAGATAGGAATGAGACAAACGGGAGTCCAAACGATGAAGAGGTCAGCTTCTTGCCTTCTCCTGATGCTCTTTGTAATCATGTTGCCGGCATGCACGATCGTTAAAATCGGAGAACAAGAGACCGGCAACAAAGGGGTAGGTTCTTCCAGCCGCGACGCGTTCGATCCAGAAGCATACGTAAAGGTTGAATGGGCAAAGGTCATTCCTTATATGGAAGAACGCGCGGCGGATATAAAAGAAGTTATCGCCGCTATTTCCGGCGATGCAAATCAAGCGGGAGAAAATTACGGTATACGGAGCGGGGCATCGGGAAGCCCATGGAACTTTATCGTGAAAGCGAAAGGGAAGGTTCTTGCCGTCCATACCGAATCCAGAGCCGGGACCCTTGAGATCGATCTGCCTCCTTATGACGATCAGATGGATATGCTTGTGCAAATCGGCCCTGTATTCAAAGGGAGTTCGATTCGAGATTCGCTGGATTTCATCAGCTTTGACGATTTTAGGAACCAGATTCAGTATGCGCAGTTGGCAAACGCGTTCAATAAAAAAATGCACGAAGAAGTCATTGGCACGATCGACCTTGCGACGCTAGTGGATCGAGAAATCGAGTTGGTCGGAGCATTCACAGCGGGGAGTTCGCCAGTTCTGGTCACTCCTGTTCGGATTCAAGCATTGGAAGGAGGCCGATAAATGAGAACGGATGATGGCCACCTCTCGGAAGAAATCTGCATGCAGGCACGGCAAATATCAAAAATTTATCCGGGTACTACGGCGCTTAACAAAGTCGACTTTAACGTGTACCGGGGAAAAGTGAATGTATTGATCGGGGAAAACGGGGCAGGCAAATCCACTTTGATGAAGATTATGGCTGGAATTGAGCGCCCTTCAGAAGGCGAAATCTGCCTTAACGGACAGCCGATTCGGCTTAGCGGCACCCGTGAGGCTGCTTCCAAAGGGATCGGCATTATTCATCAGGAGCTGAACCTATTTCCTAACCTGACGGTTGCTCAGAATATATTCATGGCACGGGAAGAGACGAAATTCGGAGCTATACTCGACCAACGGAAGCATATCGAGAAGACGAAACGCATTTTGGAGAAGCTTGAGCATCCTATCGATCCCCATACCCCTGTCAGTAATCTTAAAGTCGGACAACAGCAAATCGTGGAAATTGCCAAAACGATGGCACAGCAAGATCTACATGTGCTTATCATGGACGAACCGACGTCATCCCTCAGCAATGCGGAAGTGGAGGTTCTATTCCGGCTGATTAAGGAATTGAAGAATAAAGGCATTTCTATTATTTATATCTCTCATCGTTTAGATGAAATCATGAGGATCGGGGACTATATTACGATTCTTCGGGACGGGCGGCTGGTAGCGGAGGATGCGGTTGCGAATATCGACGTCCCCTGGATCGTCCGCAGCATGGTGGGTCATGACCAGACGAAAACGGTTGCCAAGAGGGAAAAGCAATTCTCGGAAGAAGTGCTCCGGGTTGAGTCGTTAATGCTGCAAAGGCCAGGTACCGGATACTATTTGGATGATGTGTCTTTTAGCTTGCATAAGGGTGAAATCCTCGGGATATACGGGCTTCTGGGAGCAGGGAGAACCGAGTTGATCGAGACGCTGATGGGCCTGCATGCGGAAGCGAAAGGCAGCATTTATATGGAAGGGAAACAAATCAAACCCGCTTCCGTCTGGAAGCAGATTCAGCGGGGGTTTGCTCACATCCCCGAAGACCGGCAGCGGGAAGGCCTAATTCAAACCTTGTCCATAGCCAAGAACATGACGCTTTCCAGCTGGAAAAATTATACGAAGGGCTTTCATATTTCCGATAAAGAAGCAAATAAGGGAATTACTCGAATGATTAAAGATTTGTTTATCAAGGCGGCCGATCCGAAGCTTCCCATCTTGTCGTTAAGCGGAGGAAATCAACAGAAGGTAGTCATCGGAAAGGGCATACTCACTTCCCCTAAAATCATGCTCATGGACGAACCGTCTCGGGGCATTGACGTTGGAGCAAAAGCGGATGTTTACAAAATCATCGATCAGTTCGCTTCTCAGGGATTAAGCATCATCTTGGTGGCATCGGAGCTGAAAGAAATCATCGCCATATCCGATCGCGTATTGGTCATGTCAGGCGGGAAAGTGACCGGCGAATTTGTTGGAGCGGACATCACCGAACAAAACTTGGTAAAAGCTTCCGCCGGCGGGCGCGAGTCTTACCGATCTAATCCTCAAAAGGAGTCCATGAATCATGATGGAGCTAGCTAAAGGTAATTTCGGAAGCCTGATCGCTCGCAATAGAAGTACGGGTTTGATGTTGTTAAGAGCGAGAACCTTTATCGCCTTGATCGTATTGATTGTGGTGTTCAGTATATTAGCGCCGAACTTTCTGTCCGTTCAGAGCCTTATGCTGGTTGCCAAACACGTCGCTTTGTATGCGATTCTAGGCATTGGCATGACCTTCGTGGTCGTTAGCGGAGGAATCGATTTATCCGTCGGTTCCATTGTGGGTTTGGCGGGAATGGTTGCCGGCGGTTTGATCTATGAAGGACTAGTGCTGCCGATGTTTGGAGTAACCGTCTACTTCAGTGTGCCAATCGTTATTCTCATCACCCTTGCAGCTGGCACTCTTATGGGGGCCGTGAACGGCGTGCTCGTCACGAAATTTAATGTCGCTCCGTTTATCGCGACGCTAGGCGTGCTGTATGTCGCCAGGGGGTTTGCGCTGCTCCGATCCGGAGGAGAAACTTACCCGAATCTCGAAGGTAAACCTGAGCTGGGGAATACCGGGTATCCCACGCTTGGAGCGGGCACGTTCCTCGGAATTCCTTTATCTATCTGGATCATGATCATCCTTGGGGTCGTCGCGGCTTATATATTCAAGAAAACGCCGCTTGGTTGGCATATTTTCGCGGTGGGCGGCAATGAGCGTGCCGCAGAGCTTTCCGGAGTACGGGTGAAAAGAACCAAAATGCTCGTTTATATGGTCTCAGGCTTCTGCGCGGCGATGGTGGGTTTAATCGTTTCCTCCCAACTGGTCGCTTCCCATCCGGCGACGGGCGAAACTTGGGAACTAAATGCCATCGCGGCAGCCGTTCTCGGGGGTACTTCGCTGGCCGGAGGCAGAGGGACAATCGGCGGCACCATCCTGGGAGCGTTTGTCATCGGAGTACTAAGCGACGGTATGGTCATGATGGGCGTCTCTGAATTTTGGCAAATGGTCATCAAAGGGTTAGTTATTGTTCTGGCCGTTATTGTCGACCAATTCCAGAGGAATCTTCAAAACAAGCTGGCCTTGGAGAGCAGAAGCAAATAAAACGAGAAAAAACTTTCGTAAAAACAAACGCTGTCCGTCTCGCCTATAGATGAAGGGAGATGGACAGCGTTTTCCGGATTATAGATTGTTAATGCCTAAGTAACGGCGCTTTTCACGGAGGAAGGGGAACGAGAGGACAGCCTTTCAATGAATTGGGTGTCCACTATGATTTTACTTTTCACCGCGGAGTCCGATTCGATGGATTGAATGAGCAAATCTACGGCCAAATGGGCCATTCGTTCTTTCTCAACGTGGACGGTCGTAAGCTCGGGTGAAACGATCATCGCTTCGGGTATATTGTCGAACCCCACAACCGATACGTCGTCTGGAACGCGATAACCCAGTTCTACAAGCGACTTAATGGCACTGATGGCGATATAATCGCATTCGCAGAAGAAGGCGGTCGGCATCGGGCGGCCGGCTTTCAAATAAGCGGTCAACTGGCTTTTAAGCCCCTCTTGGGAGGAAAGAATGGTGGGCGCCACGGAGAAAACGTTCTCTTCGGCGATTTCATGTCCTCTTTCTCGCAATGCGGTCGTAAATCCTTGCCTGCGGTCATCGAAATTTCGCATTCGTATATTGGACGCGATGTATGCGATGTCTCGGTGTCCCAGGTCGTACAAGTGAGAACCCGCTTGGTAGGCGCCCATGATGTTATTGATTTGAACAAAATGGACGGGGAGCGTTTCGAAGCAAGTGTCCAGAACGACAAGAGGTGTAGGGACCTTGGCCGAAATATCCGCGATTTGAAATTTATCCAGATTGGTTCCGAGCAGGATAATGCCATCGCAGCGCTTCTCTTCGGCGAGGGTTCTGATATCTTGTTCAAATGAGCTCATATCTACCGAGGTGAACAACTGCGAATAGCCGCCTGCTCGGCTTCGCTCTTCAATGTAATGAATCAATTCGCGAAAAAACGGCTGCTGGTAGTATTGCTCCAATACGATTCCTGAATTGGCGAATACAAGAAACGTTATCGATTTAGCCGACTGCTCCCGCATGATCGTTCTTGATTTGGGCAAGTAGCCGCTCTCTTTGGCAATTTGGAGAATGCGCTCCCGGGTTTCGGGTCCAATGCCCGGCTTGCCGCTGAGCGCAAAAGAAACGGCGGATTTCGATACTCCCGCAAGCCTTGCGATGTCTTCCATCTTCACAGTCAATAATCCCCATTCCACTTGGAAACAGTTTAGTAAGTTTAGTTTACACTTGATTGACCTAGGAAGCAAGAATAATAACATTATTTTATAAAAGTTTAGTCATTATTAGACTAAATATTTATCTTATTGGCTATAAACGCATTGACCATCAATAAAAACGATGATAAATTTAAATCGTATTCGACTGTGTCTTATAAATTGTTTAGTTAAATTTAGTTATGCTGATCTCGTGATTTTATTTCAATTGTTTAGCAATCGACGGAGGAGACGGGAAAATGAAAAAGTTGAAACTGGGCTATGCACCCACGCGCCGTTTCGTATTCAGCGCGGAGGATGCTTTCAAGTACAAAGTGCTGATTAAAGAGAAAATCGAAAGCTTCGGCATGGATATCGATATCGTTGACCTAGAAGGGATTAACCAAGAAGGCCTGCTCTACGACGACAATATAAATGCCGATCTCATCGCGGAGCGGTTCCGACAGGAGAAAGTGGACGCCGTCTTTTTCCCGCATTGCAACTTCGGAACGGAAGATACGGTTGCGCGCGTGGGCAAAGCGCTCGGTAAACCCGTGCTGTTATGGGGACCGCGAGACGAATCGCCCCTGGAAGACGGGATGAGGCTTCGCGATACTCAATGCGGACTGTTCGCTACAGGTAAAGTGCTGCGCCGTTTTAACGTTCCTTTCACGTACGTTACGAACAGCCGGGTGGACGATCCCGTTTTCGAGCGGGGATTCACCAACTTTATTGCCGCGGCAAACGTGGTCAGACAGTTCCGGAGCCTGCGCATTCTGCAAATCGGTCCGCGTCCGGCCTCCTTCTGGACGATGATGTGCAACGAAGGCGAGCTGCTGGAACGGTTCGGCATCGAAATTCATCCGATAACGCTCGTCGATATCCAGCGTGCTGCGAAACGAGTCGAGAACGGAAACGGTTCCGAACTCGCGGAAGCGGTCGATTATATCAAAGCCAAGCTCGATTGGTCCGAAGTGACGGAAGCCGATGTGAATCGCATTGCCGCCTTGAAGGTTGCGATGAAGCAGTATGCGCTTCAAACCGGCAGCACGGCGATCGCGATTCAATGCTGGTCATCGCTGCAGGACGCAATGGGCATCATGCCTTGTCTCGCCAACGCGATTCTTACCGATGAGCAGATCCCCGTAACGTGCGAGACGGACATTCACGGGGCGATCACCTCCGTCATGGTACAGGCGGCCACGATGAATCAGCATCCGACCTTCTTCGCCGACCTTACCGTCCGCCATCCGGAAAATCCGAACGGCGAGCTCCTGTTTCACTGCGGCAACTTCCCCGTATCGCTGTCGGTGGAAGACAAGCCGAAGCTTCGCAAGCATTTTCTGTTTGACGATCATGCGCCCGGCACCCATGAAGGGGAAATCAAAGGCGGCGGCATGACGCTCGCCCGTTTCGACGGCGACCATGGGGATTATCAGCTGTTCCTTGGCAAGGCACGGGGCATTCAAGGCCCGTATACGCGCGGTTCGTATGTTTGGGTGGAAGTAAACGATTGGCCGCTATGGGAAGAAAAGCTGGTCAAAGGACCCTACGTACATCATTCGGTAGGGATTCATGCGAACGCCATTCCCGCTTTATATGAAGCATGCACTTATATTCCAGGTCTTTCGCCGGATCCGGTTGATCCTACGGAACAAGAAATTCGGGCATGGCTGCGCGGCGCAGACATGTAAACAAGGAGGACTTTAGCTATGGAAACGACAGCATTGAAAGCGAAAGCCGCACAGATCCGGATGGATCTGCTTCGCATGATTCATGGCGCCAAAACCGGGCACACGGGCGGTTCGCTTAGCAACACCGATATTCTGACCGCGTTGTATTACCGGGTGATGAAGCTCGATCCGACGAATCCGAAATGGGAGGAACGCGACCGGTTTATAGCCAGCAAAGGGCATTCCGTGGAGTCGTTATGGTGCATTCTCGCGGATCTCGGCTTTTTCCCCAAAGAGGAATTGAAGACATTCAGCCAATTCGGCACCCGGCTCATCGGCCATCCCAACAACAAAGTGCCGGGCATTGAGATGAACACGGGCGCTCTCGGCCACGGCATGGCGATTTCCGTCGGCATGGCGCTTGCGGCTAAACGTGACGGCAAAGCCTACCGCGTATTTTGCCTGATGGGCGACGGCGAGCAAGCTGAAGGGTCGGTATGGGAAGCGGCGATGGCAGGTCCACATTACAAGCTTGACAATTTGGTCGGCATTATCGATCGCAATCGGCTGCAAATCAGCGGTTCGACGGAGGATGTCATGGGACTCGAGCCGCTTGAGGATAAATGGGCTTCGTTCGGCTGGAACGTCGTGTCCATCGATGGCAACGATATCGAAGGGCTCGTGAAAACGTTTGAGGCAGTTCCTACGGTTCCGGGCAAACCGACGCTAGTGATGGCAAATACGGTCAAGGGCAAGGGCGTTTCCTTCGCGGAAAACGCGGCTCATTGGCACCATCACGTTCCAAGCGATGAGCAATTGGAGCAAGCGCTGGCCGAACTATCCGCCGCGTTCGAGAGCTTCAAGCAGGAAGAGCAGGTGCGATAAATCATGGCTAACAAAATACCGAATCGGCAAGTGATTTGCGATACTCTATTGAAACTCGCGCAGGATGACCGCGACATCATGGTGCTCGCCAGCGATTCCCGCGGCTCGGCAGCGATGGCGCCGTTTGCCAAGGCATTTCCGGAGCAGTTCGTCGAAGTCGGGATCGCGGAGCAAAATATCGTCGGCATCTCGGCGGGTTTGGCGCACAGCGGAAAAAAACCGTTCGTCACTTCGCCGGCTTGCTTCCTGAGCATGCGCAGTATCGAACAAATCAAGGTGGATGTCGCGTATTCGGCCACCAATGTCAAATTGGTGGGCATTAGCGGAGGCGTCAGTTACGGTGCGCTGGGCATGTCGCATCATTCCGTTCAAGACTTGGCTGTCGCGCGTGCCATCCCCGGACTCGCCGTTATTTTGCCGGCCGACCGGCATGAAACAAAAAGGATGACGGAAGCGTTGGTCAAGCATGAAGGAGGCGTTTATGTCCGAATCGGGCGGAATCCCGTGGAGGATGTGTATGAATCCGACGAGTATGACTTCGTCATCGGAAAAGCAGTCAAGATGCGTGATGGCTCCGATATCACGATCATCGCGGCAGGCGAAACCGTGCGGGTAGCCCTTGACGCGGAGGCCTCGCTCAAGGAAGCTGGCGTCTCGTGCAGGGTGATCAATATGCATACGATCAAGCCGCTCGACGAAGAAGCGATCATCCGTGCCGCACGCGAGACGGGACGTCTGATTACGGTCGAGGAGCACAGCATTCATGGCGGACTGGGTGCCGCGGTTGCAGAAGTAGTCGTTCAGCGCCATCCGGTGCCTATGAGGATTCTTGGAATTCCCGACGAGCCGGCCATTGCGGGCAAAACGTCGGAAGTGTTCAACCATTACGGGATCAGCGCCGGCAACATCAAGAAGATCGCCCTGGACATGCTGGGCAGATAAGGACGGCGGCAATGGAAAATTTCATTCTATCGATCGATCAGAGCACATCGGGCACCAAGGCGCTTGTTGTCGACCGGCATGGGTTCGTGCTCGCGAAGAGTTCGGCGGAGCACAATCAATGGTATCCGGCTCCGGGCTGGGTAGAGCACGATCCGTTGGAGATATACCACAATGTCAAGAAAGCCGCCCGTTCAGCACTTAGGCTTGCTGGAATCGAACCGGGAAGGCTTGCCGCGATCTCGATCACCAACCAGCGCGAAACGGCCGTGATGTGGGATAAGACAACCGGGATGCCGATATACAACGCCATAGTATGGCAGTGCCAACGTACCGCCGACAAATGCGCGGAATTGAAGGCGGCAGGACTTGAGCATTCGGTTCAAGCCGTGACCGGACTTATGCTGGATCCCTACTTCTCCGCAGCGAAATGGGGATGGATTCTAGAGCATGCGGAGGGCGCAACGCAACTGCTGGCTGAAGGAAAGCTGCTCGCCGGAACTATCGACAGCTGGCTCGTATGGAAGCTTACCGGAGGCACAGTTCATGCCACCGATTACACGAACGCGAGCCGTACTTCCTTATTCGATATTCATTCACTTTGCTGGGATGAAGAGTTATGTCGGATGTTCGGGGTTCCGCGCGAGCTGCTTCCCGAGGTGAAATCGTCCGACGAAGTCTTCGGATATACCGAAGACCCGGATCTGTTCTCCGAGCCCATTCCGATCTCCGGTATCATCGGAGATTCTCAGGCTGCATTGTTCGGCCAACTCTGCTTGGAGCCGGGGATGGCCAAAGCGACCTATGGCACGGGGACTTCGGTGCTCATGAATATCGGGGATAAGCCGGTCGCTTCCGGAAACGGACTCGTGACGGCCGTTGCCTGGGGAATCGGAGGCAAAGTTACCTACGCGCTGGAGGCCATTATCCGTACTTCCGGCGACAGCATCAAGTGGGTCAGGGACAATTTGGGCCTGTTCGAGTCGTTCGAAGAGATGGACCGGATGCTGAGTCAGGTACCGGACAATGAAGGCGTATACCTGGTGCCGGCGTTTGTCGGTTTGGGTGCGCCCTATTGGGATCCATATGCAAGGGCGGCCATCACCGGCATGAACAGAGGGACGGGCAAGGCACATATTGTCCGCGCCGCATTGGAGAGCATCGCCTACCAAGTGCGCGATGCGGCGGAAATGATGCAGTCGGAGACAGGCATCCGGCTTAAGGAGCTTCGCACGGACGGCGGGGCTTCCGATAATGCGACCTTAATGAAGTTTCAGGCGGATATGTTGGAAACCCCCGTCGTGAAGTCGGATGTTGCCGAGCTTTCCGCAATGGGATCGTTATATTTGGCAGGTCTTGGGATCGGATTTTGGGCATCCGTCGGGGACATCGCCGAACGTCCGAGATCGTACCATACGTACGATCCTTCGATGGAACCGGGCAAGCGGGAACGCTATTACGCCGGATGGAAATGCGCGGTTGCTTCCGTACGGAGTGATAAAGAAGTTGTTAGCTTCCCGATTGGATCAAATGTCCTAAAGTGATACGATGGAAAAAACGCGACGAGAGGGGGTCACCGCTTGAAGTTAAATATCCGCTACGAAAACCCCATCCCTATGAATGTGTTTATCTGGTCGCCCAAGCCCTACCTTCAACCGCTCCATACGCACACCAGTCTGGAAATCGGCTGCTGCCTGCAGGGAGCCGGACATTTTCACTTTGGAGAGAAACGTTATCCGGTGAAGCAGGGGGATGTGTTCATCGTCAACCATATGGAGCCTCACATTGCCGAATCGGACCCCTTCAAGCCGAGCGTTTTCCTGTTTCTCAATTTCGATCCGGATATTGTGCGTCAGGAAAGCCTGGATATCCTTCTTCCTTTCGCTTACCGGCCGGAACGCTTTGATAACCGGATCGCCGGCGAGACGGACATCGCCATTCGGATACGAACCCTGATGGAGAAGCTTTACGAAGAGTTTATGACCCGGCGGGACGGGTATGTGACCATGGCCAAAAGCTTGTTGTTCCAGCTGTGCGTCGAGCTGAAGAGGTATCGGTTCGGAGAATCTTCGGCGAAGGAATTGACCCGCATGACCGGGGGGCTCCGCCGGCTTCAGCCGGCAATGGAATTGATCGCCCATCGGTATGCCGATCCGTTGGAACTGAAGGATGTGGCCGCCGTGTTGGGCCTGCGGCCTTCGACCGCGGGCAAGCTGTTTATAGGTACGACCGGACGCGGTTGGCGAAGTCATTTGACCGAGTATCGGATGCGGGAGGCTAAACGGCTCTTGACGGCTACCGATCTGCCCGTGGCTGAAATCGGATATCAAAGCGGGTTTCAGAGCTTGCCCACCTTTTACCGATTGTTCCATGCCAACGTTGGCGTGTCCCCTCTTGACTATAGAAGCAGTTTTCGAGAGAACCGAATCGGCATGACTTAATAATTTCACGACTTGAAAGTAAAAGTGATAAGCACCGGATGCGGATTTTGAGAATTCATTCCAGCTTTGAGATGCAGCGGTCATACGGGAATCGTTATAATGGACAAAACGATTTCTCTAGGGAATGACTTCTGAAGAACGGTGGCGGATGCAAGTGGCAGGCTGGGCTCCATTGAAACAGCTGGTAAGGGAAGAATTAAAGCAGAAAAGGCTGGAAGGGTGCAATCTGCAAGGTTGGGAAGAGCGGTTGGAATCGTTGGATGAACAGGATGGGGACAAGCTTCAGGCGCTCTGGAAAGAGCTTTATTCGGTGTCTCCGACAGGTTCGGCCTTCAGGATTCAGCCATCCGATTTGGCGGGAATTCGCTCGCGAAGACCGGCCGGGCCGCGTTCTCTCTATGCCGATCATTCGCAAGAAGAATGGAAGAACCGGTTTCTCGGCGCATGGCTTGGCCGATGCGTAGGCTGTGCTCTCGGCAAACCTCTCGAATCTTGGGATTACATGTCGGGATCCGGCGGACGGCCGGGATGGCGCAACATCCAGCTATGGTTTGAAGGCGCGGACGCGTGGCCGATTTCCGGTTATACGCCGAAGCATTCGCGAGCTGCGGAACAATACGGATTATCTTTGGCCCCATACGGCATCCGCAGCGTAAGGGAAGATATCCGTTATATGGAGACGGACGACGATCTACGTTATACAGTGCTCGGATTGATCATGCTGGAAGACAAAGGGTTCGATTTCGATACTTGGGACATCGGCAAGCTGTGGCACAAGCATCTCACCTATGCCCAAGTTTGCACGGCGGAAACCCAAGCTTACCTAAATTTTATTCAACTCACCTCCCATATCCACGAACAAAAACCCGAAAATTGGGAAGCAACAGGAAAGACATGGGTAGCCACCCACCTTAATCCTTACCGGGAATGGATCGGAGCTCAAATCCGCGCGGACGCTTGGGGTTACGGCGCCGCCGGCCGGCCGGAGCTTGCGGCCGAGCTCGCTTGGCGCGACGCGTCCTTCTCTCACGTGAAGAACGGAATATACGGGGAAATGTTCGTTGCGGCCATGGTGGCCTCCGCATTCGTCGAAGACGACATGGAACGGATCGTGGAGATCGGCTTGTCCGAGATTCCGGAAGATTGCCAGCTCGCCCTCGATATACGCCGCGCCGTCTTCATTGCAATGGATTCAAAGAGCGCCCTTGAACTCGTGGACAGACTGTGGCAGGAATTCAATCATTACGATGCGGTCCACACCAACAACAATGCGGCACTCGTTGCGGCTTCGCTCATCTTCTCCCGCGGCGATTTCGAGACCGCTGTAACGACATCGGTTCTCGGCGGCTGGGATACCGATTGCAACGGCGCTACCGTCGGTTCGATCATTGGCGCCGTTCTAGGTGCGGCACGCCTTCCTTCCCATTGGACGGAGCCGCTCAACGATTTGCTTTACGCCGAGCTGCCCGCCTTTCACCCGATTCGGATCAGCGAACTAGCCAAACGGACCTATGAAGTATTCGCGCGGTACTACGATCGGGAGGCGGGCGATCCGGCATTGCGTCGATCCTGAAGCCGCCCAAATCGTGTGCCGGTCCGTTGACTTTATCCGGATGATCACGGAAGCGTTGGACGTGTTGGAGCGGCAGCTCGCCGCAGGCTAAGCCTTGATTATAGTTTGTGGCAACCTTTCCTAGCTTCCCTATTTTCGTAAAAGCAAAAAGCATCTTCCATTGGAAAACCGATAAAGCTTACTGTATAAACGATTCATGAATAAACGATATCATACGCGGACAGCATCGATATCAAGTTCTTTTTATCATAACTTGCCGAGAAGACTCCCTCTTTACCCAAGAATCCCCCCACCTCAGCGGCTATGAGGCAGGTGGTGGGAGAGTTCAACGCAAGAACCTCCCATTATCCCTTTGCCTCAGCATATGAATAGAGATGGGAGCTTGTCACTGCGTATACCTAAAAGGTCGCCTCGCTGACTAGGACCGCAAGCGGACTTGCTTGGGAGAATAGCCTTTGTGCTGCTTGACAAGCTTGGAAAAACCGTTAATGCTACCGCAGCCGATTCTCTCGGAGATTTCCCTAAACGCTAGTCCCTAGAAGCCGACAGCCGGGATGCGAACCTCCACCGTAGTCCCCTCCCCAACGCGGCTCTCGAAGCGCAATCCATACTGCTCGCCATAGTACAGCTTAATCCGGTGGTTAATATTTTTGATGCCGTAGCCATCTGTCTTACTCGAAGTACTTCCGTTGTTGAATAGCCGGACCAGCTCCTCGGACATCCCGACGCCATTATCCTGCACGCACAAGACGATGTCATCGACTTCCCGATAAGAATAGATGAATATTTCTCCTTGCCGATTGGCGGTTTCCCGAATGCCGTGCAAGATGGCGTTCTCTACGATCGGCTGCAGCGTAATCTTGAGAATGCTGCATTCATAGAGGCTCTCATCGACGTCGAGGTTAAGCGATATCGCATTTTCGAACCTTCTGTTCTGGATTTCCACGTAGATGCGGACATGCTCCAGCTCGTTCTCGATCGAGATGATTTCGTCCCCTTTGTTCAAGCTAAGCTTATAAAACTGGCTTAAGGATTGCACAAGGGAGGAAATTTCCGGCACGCCGTGCTGGATGGCGGTCCAATTGATCAAATCTAATGTATTGTATAGAAAATGCGGATTGATCTGGGATTGCAGCGCCTTTAGCTCCGAGCTCTTGGCGTCCAAGCCGAGCTTGTACTGCTCTTCGATGAACACCTTCATTTTATTGACCATGTAATTGAAATTCTCGACAAGCTCGCCGATTTCGTCTTGGCTGGCGGCCACCTTAACTGTGTCCAATTCACCGCTTTGCACTTTCCGCATTTTGCGAACGACGACCCCGATGCGGCTCGTGATGGAGCTAGAGAACCAATAACCGAATAAATTCGCCGCGATAGCTAGGATGACCATGAATAGGATAATCTGGTCGCGAACCTTGGTGCTGGCGGAATAGACCTCCTCAAGCGGAACGATGGAGATAAGCGTCCAGTCGGTTCCGGCGATGCTTTTGGCGCCGGCTAGCACATTCTCGCCCTTCAGGGACAACGGTTTCCATGGATCTTCCTTTCCCGCAATTTCTTTGACGGATTTGGGGTCCATCAGCCATTTGTCGACTAATTGGGCGTTGGAGCTCACAATGATAGTCCCTTCGGTATTTTGCAAGTAAGCGACCCCGTTCTGCGAGGTATTCGCCCTCTTTACGATTTCCTGAAGCACGTCCTCGCGAATATCGACGCTGAGTACGCCGATGTGATCTTCGAGCAGACTGAAGTTTTTGATGAAACGGATCGAGTGAATCGAATTAAATTCCGGGTTCTTGATCTCCGGAATGGTCTCGCTGTCTGTAATCCATTTCATTTTCCCTTTGTGATTCAGCAGAGCTTCATAAAGGGGAGATTGGACGAACTTGCTTAATGGATAGAAATTAACCTCTTCGCTGGCATAGATCATATAGTCGGGAATGAACAGCCGAATCCGGTATATATCGTCGTTGTTCTGGAAGGAAGACAAATTAAGCGATAAATTCTGAAAGTCCTTGAGCTGCTCCGACAGCTCGTAGTCGCTCTCGTCCCTGGATAGAATTTCGTTCAAATTACTGTCGACTGCCAGCGCATCGGAGACATCGATAATGTTGCTCAGCTTGTAGCTAAGGAAGGAATCGGTCTGCGAGAATACTTGCTTGGTAGAGTACAGAACTTCCGCGTTCAGCGTCTTGGAGCTCTCTTGATAGGAAATATAAGATAGGATACCTAACGTAATAATGATGAGCAATGAGTTGAAAAGCAGCAATTTGTATTTGAGCTTTAAATTCCGGAATAACGCGATGAGCCTCATGAGTATTTCTCCCTGTATTCCGAAGGCGTCAAGCCGGTTGCTTTCTTGAACGTTTTGGCGAAATAGTTGGCATCCTGAAATCCAACGCTAGAAGCGACCTCATAGAGCTTGTATTTGCGATCCTTGAGGAGCTCCTCAGCGCGATCGATGCGCAGCTCGGTCATGTATTGATTAATCGTTGTACCGGATTCCTTCTTAAATTGCAGGCTCAAGTAATTGGGAGTCAAATAGAGGGAATCCGCTATCGACTTAATGGATAGCTGGGGATCGGCCAGGTGCTTCGTCACGAATTTCTGGATATGGAACGCAATGGAGCCGCCAAGCTCCTTCCGCTGGAGCAGTTCAAAGAACTTTTCTATTTGATCAAGCGTATATTTCTCCAATTCGAGCAAGGTGTTAAATCGGAAAATAACGCTCCACAAGTAATCTTTGCCGCGTTGTTCGGCGGTCAAGGGGACATTGCGCTTATCGGCGGCTTGGAACAATCGAAGCAGCAGGTTAAAGAAGAAGTTCTTCGCATCGTTGACTAAAGCATCTCCAAGCGCCTTAAATTGTTCCGCTTTCTCATTGACGAAGCCGATCGCCCGATCTTTGTCCTCGGTATCTATCCAATTGGAGAAGACGTCAATCTCGCTATCATCGAGCTCCAGTTGAGCGGAGCTGTGAAGCTCACGGTAAAAAACGATCTTATTATATCCGATGAAGAACTGCCTCTGCGTCGCAACCGCAGCCGTCTGATAAGATTCCATCACCAAACTTAGACGATCCACTGGCCGGCCGACTCCGATGAAGGTTCTTAGCGGTTCTGCTATTAGCTCCTGAATCTCTTGTTGGACTAAGACTAGAAGTTCATTCAATTGAGCCTGCTGCGGCAAGCGCTCGGAATAGACATGCAAGATCATATGCTGCATATCCTTGAAGCCGCAGAAGCATTCCATACGATGGTCTGTTGCGAATAACGACTCGATCTTCTCCAGTAATGGAAGCTTGCTGTTATGGACGAGCTGCAAGGACGCATCCGTCAGCTCTAGCAGCTTAATTAATACAGTGACGAACTTCGCATGTTCGGGTATAGGCTTGCCGAAGGCTGATAAGCCAGCCAAAGCTTCTTCTGCTCCGAGCGGTTTGCTGATCAGTTGAAGGGCGAATTTCTCCTTCAAAAGAGGGAGGCTATCGATGAGCAGCTGCTCCCGGTCGGAATCCTTCAGACGTTGCTTTTGTTCTTCATTGCAATCAGATACGGCTCTGCGAATATGAGCCTGAAGCTCTTCTATGTTAACCGGCTTTTCCAAGTAGTCCAATGCGTGAAGTTGGATGGCGGATTTCAAATAGGCCTTGTCAGCATAGCTGCTCAAGAATAAGATCTTGCAATCCGGATAAGAAATTCTTAACTTCATGGCGAGCTGAATGCCGTCCATCTGCGGCATTTTGACATCGGTCAAGACGATGTCAGGCTTATAATGGGTGCAGATCTGCAGGGCCTCCAATCCATCGGAAGCATCCTTAATCTGATCAACTCCAAGCTCGCTCCAGGGCACGTATTGGAGAAGTCCTTCACGGGTTGCCTGTTCGTCTTCAACGATGAGAAGTTTAATCATTCCGTGGTTTCCTCCCGTCCTAGTCTGCTGGCGGCAATCATACTGAATGTATTCTTTATTATTGTTGTAGGACGGTTATTTATCAATATGCAGCTTTGAAATCGTGCCGCGAACGTCTAAAGTGTATTGTTTATTCCTTGTTTCCATAGTTTTGTTCTGTATTTTTACAGGCGGATTTTCATTATCATGGAACCAGGAGCTAGAAACGACAGCAAGGATAAGGAGCATTCTAGATGACACACTTCGGAAAAGGAATACTGTCGGAGCTGCGAAAAAATAAAGTGAAGTTTCTTATGATTACTCCAGCCGTATTATTTTTCTTCATCATGGCGTACTTGCCGATGGCAGGGATCATAATCGCGTTTAAGCAGTACAACTACGACGGGGGAATATTCGGCAGCCCATGGGTAGGCTTCGAGAACTTCAGATACTTCTGGGAATCGGGCCAACTGATGCACGTTACCCGCAATACCATTCTCTACAACGCCGCTTTTATCGTTATCAATAACCTTCTGGAAATTTTCATAGCCATCGTGCTTGCGGAGATGGCGGGCAAATACTTACGCAAATTCCTGCAATCATCGATCTTCCTTCCTTACTTTATTTCATGGGTCGTCGTGGGAGCTTTCGTGTACAACCTCTTCAACTATGAATACGGTTCGGTCAATACGCTGCTGACAGCGATCGGCATGGATCCGATTGATGTGTACTCTAATCCAACCGCATGGATTTACATCATTATCTTCTTCAGCGCTTGGAAATCCGTCGGGTATGGGACCGTGTTCTATTTGGCGGCTATCATGAACATCGATCAAGAAACGTACGAAGCTGCGGAGATCGACGGCGCGAACGTGTTCCAACGTATTCGAATGATTACGATTCCGGCTCTCGTGCCTACTATTATTATTCTGCTGCTCTTGTCGGTCGGGAACATCGTTCGGGGTGATTTCCAGATGTTCTACCAGATTATCGGAGATAACGGGCTCGTCTTCGATCAGACGGATGTTATCGACACATTCGTCGTGCGGTCCTTGCTCAATATTCAAGAATTCGGAATGTCCTCCGCAGCAGGAGTTTACCAATCCGTACTGTCCTTCGTAATCATCGTGAGCGTCAATTACGTAGTCAGAAAAGTCGAGAAGGATTACGCATTATTCTAGGAGGGTTCCCGTTGCGCAAAGGCTATGATCGTTACCTTTTTAACCTCATCGGATATGTCGCCGTAGGCAGCTTTTCCCTATTGTGCCTGCTGCCGTTCTATATGATAATTGTAGGCTCGGTCTCTTCTCAGGAATCGATTATCATGGAAGGCTATCAGCTATTTCCTCACGACTTCTCGTGGGCGGCCTACGATCTGTTGTTCCAATCCTCGGACACGCTCGTTAGAGCGTATGGAGTAACGATTCTCATCACCGCGTCAGGAACGGCCGTCGGATTATTCTTAACCGCGATGACCGCCTACGTATTGAACAGCAAAGATTTCAAATACCGCAATCAGTTCGCCTTTTACTTCTATTTCACGACTCTTTTTAACGGGGGACTTGTTCCCTGGTATATCATGATGGTCAAGTATCTGGAATTGAAGAACAATCTGCTGTCGCTTATCGTGCCTCTGCTGCTCAACGTATTCTATATTCTGATCATGCGGAGCTTCATCAACGCGATACCTGAAGCGATTAAAGAGTCGGCGAAAATAGACGGGGCCGGAGATTTCACGATTTTCATGCAGCTTATTCTCCCCCTGCTTAAATCGGCATTGGCAACAATCGGTCTATTCATCGCATTGAACTATTGGAACGATTGGTTCAATACGATGCTGTTCATAGATAAGGAAAATCTGTACAACCTGCAATACTTCCTGTACCAAATTCTGAGCAAGCTGGATTTCATCAACACAGCTCTAGCCCAGACGGGAGTTGCGCTGCCCAGCGTGCCGACAGATGCTTATAAGATGGCCATGACGCTCGTCGCAACAGGTCCGATCGTACTTCTATATCCTTTCGTTCAACGTTATTTCGTTAAAGGGATTACGATCGGCGCAGTAAAGGGGTAAATCCGGCAAAGCCGGTTTATCATATATACATGACATGAGAGGGGTACTCACATGAAACGGTTTCTTAAATGGCAAGGCTTACTTGCAATTGCAATGGTATTATCATTCGTACTCGCAGGATGCGGCTCAAACGACAACAACAACGCGGCATCCAGTGGAACGGCATCTTCGATTCCAGGGGCAAGCACCGAGGCTTCCCCATCCCCTTCGGCTTCTCCTTCCGCCGAGGGAGTAAACACTTCAGAAGAAGTGAAGCTCAAAATGTACCTGCTGGGCGACAAGCCTAAAGATTTCGATCTGGTATATGACGAAGTGAACAAATTGCTGAAACAAGACATTAACGCTACGGTTGAAGTCAGCTTCCTGTCTTGGGGCGACTGGCAGCAGAAATATCCGTTGCTCTTTGCTTCCGGCGAAGATTTTGACTTGATCTATACTGCCAACTGGGCACAGTACAATACGCAAGCGACCAAGGGCGGCTTCCTTGAGATCACGAAAGAAATGCTGGCGCAATATGCTCCCAAAACGGCTGCTAGCCAATATCCGGAAGCGTTCGAGCAATCGAAGCTGAGCGGCAAATCATTCATGCTTCCGATGAATTTCAAAGAAATCCAAGGCTCCGTTTCCATCTTCCGCGGCGATCTGCTTGAGAAGTATGGCTTGGACGTGAAAGACGTTACCTCTTCCCCGCAGAACATGGCGAAGTATTACGATGCGATCGTCAAGAACGAGAAAGGCTTGCTGCCGATCAATGGCGCCGGCCTCGGGTGGGAAGGCAGATCGATGTACATGCCTTTGGATAAAATGAAAAACTGGTTCGACCTCAACGGCACCGGTAACTATCGTCTCTTCTACGATTCGACCGATCCATCCGCTAAGGTTATCCCTTACATTGATTCGGATCTCTTCGTCGAAGGCATCGCAATGTCCAAGGAATGGTCGGACAAGGGCTATTGGTCCAAGAGTGCGATGGTCAGCAAAACGCCTGACAACGAAGCATTCCAGAACGGCAAGGCTGCCATTTTCGGACAGAACCTATCGACAATCAATTCCCTGTACAGCACGGTTAGCAAAACGCATCCGGAATGGAAAGTCGTTGCAGCCGATACGAACTTCGGCAACCCGGTCGATCTCAAACCGTTCATCCAGAACGGTGTTGCGATCAACAAAGGCTCCAAGAATGCGGAAAGAGCTCTTATGATGCTCGACTTGTTCCGTAACGACCAAAGATACTTCGATCTGACGTTCTACGGAATCAAAGGCAAGCACTATGACCTCGCAGCGGACGGCAAAGCCATCGTCCCTCTCGCGGACAGCGGCAATTACCCTCCGGAAGGCGCATGTCCATGGGGCTGGCGCGACGATCAATTGGTTCGCCCGATTGACGGCGGTATCCCGAACTATAATGAAATCAAAGACAACATGGTTAAATCCGCGGTCACGCCTTCTCTGCAATCGTTCAATTTCGACGACAGCAAAGTTAAGAACGAATTAGCCGCTGTTAACAATATATTGTCCCAATACGCGAAACCGATGGAATTCGGCGTGGTCAAAGGCTCTGTTGAGGATGCGGTAGCAGATTTGAGAAGCCGCTTGGATAAAGCGGGCAGCAAAAAAATCGTAGCGGAGTATCAAGCCCAAATCGATGCCTTCTTGGCAGCGCAGAAATAAACAAGCGAGGCAAAGATACGCGCGGGAAGCTTTTGCCGGTGGACGCTTCAACAAGCGTCTGTCGGCAACGGCGTCCCGCTTTTTATTGGAAACAAAGAGGTACCCGTAGAGCGGACAACGAATACTTAGCGTGACATTTAGACCTGACGACAGAAGAGGAGACTTCTCATGTCCAACGATAACAGACCCGTAAGCACCAAAATACCGAAGATGCTTCACGGCGCCGATTATAACCCAGACCAATGGCTTGCCTATCCGGAAGTACTGGAAGAAGATATTCGTCTTATGAAGCTCGCGAAATGCAACGTCATGTCCGTAGGCATTTTCTCATGGATCTCGCTTGAGCCGGAGGAAGGGAGATTCACCTTCGAATGGCTCGACGCAGTGTTGGAGCGTTTCGCCGCCAACGGCATCTACGCTTTTCTGGCCACGCCTAGCGGAGCAAGACCGGCTTGGATGTCGGCCAAGTACCCCGAGGTGCTGCGCGTCGGAGCCAATCGCGTCCGCAACCTGCACGGCTTTCGTCACAACCACTGCTATACGTCCCCGTTGTATCGAGAGAAGACCGGGCTCATGAACAGCAAATTGGCCGAGCGATATGCTTTCCATCCCGCGGTCATCGGCTGGCACATCTCTAACGAATTCGGGGGAGATTGCCATTGCGATTATTGCCAGGAGGCTTTCCGGGATTGGCTTAAGCGGAAGTATGGCACGTTAATGGAGTTGAACGCGGCTTGGTGGACGACCTTCTGGAGCCATACCTATACGGACTGGTCTCAGATCGAATCGCCGGCCCCGCACGGAGAGACGCAGGTTCATGCCATGAACCTGGACTGGAAACGATTCGTAACCGATCAGACGGTAGATTTCTGCACCCATGAGATTAAGCCGTTAAGGTCGAGGAATCCGGATTTGCCGGTCACGACGAATCTGATGGAATATTACGAAGGCCTTAATTATTGGAAATTCGCCGACATTCTGGACGTCGTTTCCTGGGACAGCTACCCGACCTGGCATGATGCCGAGGATAACGTTGCTCAGGCAGCCCGCGTCTCGATGATGCATGACATTATTCGATCTATTAAAGGCAAGCCATGGCTGCTGATGGAGAGCACGCCTAGTCTGACGAATTGGCAGGATGTCAGCAAGAACAAACGCCCGGGCATGCATCAGCTCGCATCCTTGCAAGCGGTCGCGCATGGCTCCGATTCGGTGCAATATTTCCAATGGCGCAAGAGCCGCGGCTCCAGCGAGAAGCTTCACGGAGCGGTAGTTGACCATGTTGGACATGAGCATACGAGGGTATTCGGCGACGTGAAGACGCTGGGAGAAACGCTAGACCGCATGGATGCCGTCGTAGGGACGAACGTGCAGCCTGAAGTCGCATTGATATTCGACTGGGAGAATCGCTGGGCGGTCAAGGATTCTCAAGGTCCGCGCAATATTGGGGTCAAATACGAGGAAACGGTACAGCGGATGTATCGTCCGTTCTGGGAGCGCGGCGTGCCGGTTGATGTCATCGACATGGAGCAGGATTTCTCCAAGTACAAGCTGCTGATCGCTCCGATGCTATACATGGTGAGACCGGGCGTCGGAGAGAGAATCGAGCGTTACGTCGAGAACGGCGGCATTTTTGTGGCCACTTATTGGTCAGGCATCGTGGACGAGAACGATCTTTGCTTCCTAGGAGGATTCCCGGGACCGCTGCGCAAAACGCTGGGCATCTGGTCCGAGGAGATTGACGGCCTTCACGATCGTGACGTGAATCGCATAGTCATGGCGGAGGGCAATGGGCTTGGACTGTCGGGCAGCTTCGAGTTTCACGAGCTGTGCGATTTAATCCACTCCGAAGGAGCCGAAGTGTTAGCCACCTATGAGAACGACTTCTATGCGGGACGCCCTGCTCTAACCGTTAATCGACTCGGCAAGGGCCTAGCTTACTATATGGCTTCCCGCAACGAGGACACTTTTAACGATCGGTTTATGGGCAAGTTAATTGAAGCTACAAGGGCGTACCGCGCTCTGGAAACCATGCTCCCTTACGGAGTTACCGCTCAAGTACGCTCGGATGGAAAGAGCGAGTACGTGTTCCTGCTCAATTTCTCCGAGACGGAGCAGGAAGTCCAGTTGGACAATCGGGCCTATCAAGACTTGTTCACCGAAGAGAGCGTTTCGGGAGATATTGTTATGCCTAGCTATGCAGTTAGAATTTTAACGCGCGAGCTTAAATAAGATAAAGTCGAGAGGAAGCTTTACCTGACCGTTAAGCCGGGGGTGAGGCCTTTTTTTTTCTACGACGGCACAATTATCTAACAGGATTTTCCTTTCGCGTGTCGAATACATAAGGGACCGAAT
>FWWL01000686.1_pt1 | contig 90666 bp, 87 predicted proteins | sample 2228331 | NCBI WGS metagenome assembly FWWL01 (sample SAMEA103939775, study PRJEB20133) | metagenome | reverse complement strand
TTAATATTTATTTTAACATTAATCCAAGAGGATTTCCTTATAGTTTACACAAAATAATTTACAGACTCACTTAATGAGGTATTTAGATAATAGAGGAGAGCCAAGTCCAAATGGAGGAGGCTCTCCTTTTCCTCATATAAAACTATTTTATCTACATCAGCACTACCAAGAAAAGGTATGATCGGATACAATTCCTACTTTTTGCGTCGTTTATAAGGTGTTCTTTTTTTATTAAGACTTGCTGCTGCAACCATTTCATTGCTTTTCTTTGCTTCAATGACTGATTTGTTTTGATTGCCTATAATGTTATTATACTCTCGTTCAACTTTCACAAATATTTTTTTCTTGTAAATACGATATTGTTTAAAATCTATATTTTGTATAGGCTCATAACTAATTAATTCACTCTGGACATATTGGATAAGGTGCTTATAAACAAGTTTTTGGGTAGATTTTATATCCTTACCTTTTTTAATGTTTTCTATAATTAATGTTTTAATTTCATCCCCACTATCCTTCGTATCATCACTACTAGTTTTTAAGTAAGTAGAAAATGCTTGCTTAAAAGTTTGAATAAATTGAGATAACTTATTTTCGTTAAAAGCATTGAATAAAAAATTATGTGCGAAATACCTCATGTTAAATTTCTTAAATGTATAATCACATATATTAAAATAAAACTTTGCTATTAGTAATAATAATAGAGGTAATGATATTAACAAATAGAGTAAATAATTTGTAATTTGATCAACGTGTAGTATATGAGGATAGTTAAAAACATATAGTACGCTACTGTAGTACATTATAGCTAATGTTATAGCATTAATAAATACAATATATGGATATTTATGTATTAACTTACAGAAGATATTGGATTTGTGAAACTTTCTCAAACAGTTTTCGCAACTACTAACTAAAATATCTTTGTTGGATTTCTCATAACAACATATACATGATACTCTTTTATTTACCATTCTTCCAACTATAAAGAGTAATAGAAATATAGTATTAAAAACTATCAATCCCACTAAGCCAGTAATAAAAATAAGCCGATATATCGAAACCATATCTAAACCATCAAATACCCCAGAGGCATATGATATACCGCCTGAAAAAGCTAAAATTACTGCCGAAAAGATGGTAAGTGTTGTGATTGAAGAGAGATTATTCTTGTCTAGCTTATCCTCAACCTCGTTTTTAGTCATTGATTCTAAAGCACGTTTATAGATTTTGTTATGCTCGTCATTTATGGAATTCAATTTCTTATCTAGATTTTCTATATCTTTACTATAATCAACATTTACCGAATCTTTTTTCTTATCTTCGTTATCATTACCTTTTAAATTATATCTGCCAATTTCCAAATTGATATGATCAATTAACTTATAAAGTGATAGTTTTACAGTACCATCAATCTTATCATCTAAATATATTTTATGGCTTAAAATCTCGAGATTCATACTTAATAGTTCACTACAATCGATATCATGATTAAGTAAGGCATATATGGTATTAGATATTTTAGAATAGTTATGCCTAAAATTTTCATTATATATGCTTTGAATTAATAATACATCATTTCCTAATAGCTTTTTTTCATTTATGTAATTATTTTGTTTAGATAAGCGTTGAATTAATTCACATAATCTGGTATTTTCATTATTTACTTTATCGGGTGACCAATTCATACTCTACTCCAATACAGTTTTTAAAGTAAGCCTTTATATAATCAGCAGGAATAAGTGACTTATCTCCATATAAATTATATACTTTTTGCCAAGGCATCTCCTCATGAGTCTGTTCTACTAGTTCCCATACGGGAATATCAATTTTCTTTTCAATAACATAATTGATAATAAACGAATCTTGATCTTCAAAATCAGTTATAATAGGAGAATATGAATCTATATTACCTCCTGCATATCCACGATATTTATTATAAACTTCAGGTACTACCGGACCATATCTCCAAGCGTATATATCTTCATTAAATAATTTAGTATCGGTTAATGCCAAATAATATCCTTGTACATAATATAGTATTTTCTGTAGTTTTAAATTTGATATAGGTTTTTTCTGTTGCATACATATTGATAATATATATTCGGCAACTTCCGTTGCTTTAAACATACAATCATCCCCCTAATATAGTAAAATATTCCACTATAACCATATTATATGCATTCTATTGATAATTGTAAATATCTTTTGATCTTTCTATCAATAATTATTAAGCATTAAATATTAGATAATTAGTACATACATTAATAAATATTGTTCAAAAAACTTTATCGCCAAATTGGTCGCCCTGGGACATAAACCCACGTTTGAGAAGCCGCCTTGGGATACGAAGGCTCCCAAGAACATGAATTCTAGCTCATTAGGGTAGAAGTCCTCTTAACCAGGGTGTCTAGGGTTCGAGCCCCTGGAGGCGCACTAAAAAGGTATCGATTTTGCAGGTCTTGATTCTATTATTTCAGCCTACACCCTTTCTGCCATCGGGTGCCCTTCCTTAAATTGAACCAAATCCCATAAGTTACCGTATAAGTCTTTAAATACGGCTACTGTTCCATAATCCTGTTCCTTCGGTGGTCTTACGAACTCAATTCCCAAGTCCACCATTTCATTATAATCCCTCCAAAAATCATCTGTTCCAAGGAAAAGAAAAATTCTGCCACCTGCCTGATTTCCGATGAAAGGTTCCTGTTCCTTCTTTGATGCTTTGGCAAGTAAGATGGTTGTTCCGGATGACCCGGGTGGAGATATAACCACCCATCGTTTGTCCTGTTCGGGTTGATAGGTATCTTCAATGAGTGTAAAATGGATTTTTTTCGTGTAAAACTCAATAGCTTCATCATAATCCTTTACAACGAGTGCTATATGAACAATTGACTGCTTCATTTGGTTACTCCTTAATTTATTTTATCTAATTATGGCATATAGTTGATTTGATGATTCGCGATAAGCGATTGCCTGTAATTATGATAGATATTAAAAACGATTGGTAGATATATGATTGAGATGAGTGCTTCTATTGACAATAAGAGAAAGTAACCAGCGGAGAATATCTGGCCACTATACATGGTGTTGATATTAAAAAGCATATAGATAACGATGGGCACATACATGAAAAATAACAACAGAAGTAATTTCCAATAATTCTTAACACCAGCTTTTAAACCGTTCGTTAATCCTTTCATAATTCTGGTATCATCAATAAATACAGCCGGTATCCATAAGATAAAGAATGGAACGGAGAAGAAAACCAGAGCTATCGTAACAATATAAATAATAACAGACATAATAAAGGGATCGCCTACCATTACCATTGCAAAGGCGAGAGGTATTGATATAATGCCTATGATAATGGATATTCCAATAACAATAGCAATCAACAAAAGCATAAGTAATAGAATTCTTACAAAAAATTTCTTAATACCTTGAAGGAAAGAGGCGGCGGAGGTTTCACCGGTTGTTACGGCTTCGGTTATCATAAAGCCATAGCCAGCCGTGAAGAAAAGGCTGATCAGAAACATCAAGCCTGCGGCGATCAACATCTTCAACATAATTATTGCATAAGCAATATAATCAAAATTCATATAGTTTTGTGGATCAGAGAATTGTGAAAAGTCTCTTGGATAAAGCAGCAGGACCAGGACAAATGTTATGGCAATGTAAATTGCATAGAACAAGACAAGGAATGGATTCTTTTTTAATAGATAGAAAGATTTTGAAATCATAGGAAATTCCCCCTTATAAAATAAATCTATTATAGACCTAACGAGCATCAGCCATCATAGTATCCCCCGAAATATAGCATTAATATCTAGATAATTGAGAAACTCAAATACTATAGCAATTTTACATACAGTTGATACAGTTCCTGAGCGAAATTTGCGCGGAATCAGCATGGAGCGAAGGAATTTGTATCAACTGTATGTAAATTTAATTAATGAATATCGTTTCGCAATTACCTATAGCATTAATATTTTTATTATAGATAATCACAGGAGGGATATAGAATCACTTGAGATTAATTATAACATAAATGTAAGAATTTACAAATTATCTTTACTCATATCTTTCATAATCTATCTATCATAATTCATAATAGAGGGCGAAAATCACAAAACAACTTCAGGTTATATTATATTGTGTTCCATACCCAATATGATATTAAGAATAGATTACCCTAAATCTTATACAGGAAGAGGATAGAAGGTATTAGATTTGTCGTCTTTATAGTATACTTTCTGCTTTTCAGGTAATGATGTAAGCATAAAAAATATCTGGAAGAGGAAATGATTCATGGAAAATACAATTTACCAGTGTCCCATCTGTAAAAGCAAGGGACTTACATTACGTTATGAAGCAAGTTATGTATACTCTTATGTAGTTGATGCGGATGCACCGGGGTTAAAGAACTCGGAGGAGTTTTTATCGTTTCTCTATGATAAGCGGGAACAGAAGGATAACAGAACTTATGTAGAGTGTAATGAGTGTGGTATCCAATATCCTTACAACATGTTAAATGGTGCGCTTTTGCAGGAGAGTGCAGTAGATAAGAAGGAGGAAACCCTTTAGCAGGCGGCTAAAGGGTTTTATTTTTTAACGAATCTTCTATTGTGTTTTATGGGAAAGAAGAGATATAATGGAACCATTATCTGGAAAACAGGAGTGATTATCATGAAGCATTTTATTAATACATCATCCTTTTGGGGCGTTGATGTTCAGAACGATTATAGGCAGCAGGGTTCGGACACTCTGGTGGTCCTACTCCCGGGGCAGGGTTATACCATCATGGCTCCTTTAATGTATTATTCGTATCTTGTAGCTTTACAAAGTGGTTACGATATTCTTTCCATAGAATATGGCTTTCAGAAAGCAAATGCGGAGTTTGCGCCAACAGAGATGATGGAGTTAATTACAGAGACTACAGAGACTATACAGGAATGCTTAAGTAGGAAGAATTATCAGAACATAGTTTTTATCGGAAAATCACTTGGTGCCTACCTGGAGTCCATGATGATTGAGGAACTAAGTGATTATCATGTAAAATATGTCTATTTGACTCCGATGAAAAGGTCCATTGATGGAATTAAGAAGACCAAAGGACTTGTTATTGTGGGTAATGCTGATCGTACTTTTCCACTGGAAGAGATACAAAGGTTAACGGAGATAGAAGGTATTAAACTGAAGGTAATCAATGGTGTCGGACATGATCTGGAGAACAAGGATTATGCTGATAGCATTATGATTCTAAAGAATATAATGCAGGAGGTCTCACTCTATATCAACGATTAACCGTTGATCATCATAGATAACAGGGGAGGGAGAACATGAACGATCAAAGCAATACAAATAAAGTAGCCTGGGAATACAGGGCATATGAGTTCTGGGTTTCACGTCATGGCACGCCACAGGAGAATGCGAAGGATCTGTCGGAGGACCCTTTATTAAAATTAAAAAAGCATAAAAAGTATTTTGATAATGTGGTTGGACTTAGAATAGCAGTAATCTGCGGTTCCTGTGGAAGAAGGGCGATACCTTTGTCACTCTTGGGAGCAGAGGTAACCGTATTTGATATCTCGGAGGAAAATAAGAGATATGCCTACGATACGGCTAAATTTGCTAATACAGAACTTACCTATGTCACAGGCGATTTTTATGATATTGATCAGGATAAATATAAGGAATACTTCGATATGATATTCATGGAAGGAGGAATTCTTCATTATTTTAAGGATATTAACCTCTTCCAAGAACTCCTGTTTTTCATATTAAAACCCGGCGGCACAATGTTACAAAGTGATTTTCATCCGGCCAGAAGGCTGGCAGGTAGAGGGAACTTCGCAGCCGGTTCAGCACAGTCAGATAAGGACTGGAATGAGGTAGACTATTTCGATACAGGGCTTTATTATGGAGATGTGGCATATAAGAGGTTTTTTGATGAGAAAGAGCATTCGGATTTCCCACCTGTACTGGTAAGAATGTATAACTTAAGCGAAATTATTAACTCCGTTCTTGATGCAGGATTTATTCTAAAGAAGTTCGAGGAGCATCCTGACTGGATGAATGCGAAGCTACCCGGTGAATTTACAATAGTTGCGGCAAAGCCACAGAAGTCATACTACTAAGGAGCTATTATGAAGCTAATATACGGTACGGGTAATCAGGCTAAGCTTAACGCTATGCGCGAACACCTAAAAGAATTAAATATCGAAATACTCGGGATTAAGGATTTAGATTATGATTGGCCGGAAGTGAAAGAAAACGGAAACGACCCTTTAGAAAATGCAAGAATTAAAGCCCTGGCATATTATAGAATCTGTAAGAGACCTATATTCTCTTGCGATTCGGGGTTATATATCGATGGACTACAGGAGAGCGAACAGCCTGGTATTCATGTACGAAATGTTAATGGTAAGAAATTATCTGATCTAGAGATGGTCGAGCATTATTCATTAATTGCAAAAAGTCTTGGTGGTACCGCTATTGCCAGATACAAGAATGCAGTATGCCTTGTTATGGAGGAAGATGAAATTTATGAATATATGGGCGAGGACATCTCAGGTGAAGAATTCGGATTAACAGAAGTACCGCATCAGAATAGTGAAGAAGGCTTTCCACTGGATCGCTTATCAATACACTTAGTATCAGGTAAATATTATCATGATCTCGATGACATTGAACTGGTTTCCAGCACAAAAGAAGGCTTTATGAACTTTTTCAAGCGAATATTACATTTATAACGATCAATGATGTCCCTGAAGGGTGAGATACCTTTAGGGACATTTTTCATTTACCACCAGATATTATATCAATCATTAGCTTTTTGTAACAGAGAAATTGAAAAATTGCAATAATAAGTCGAAAAGGTATTGACTATTTCCTGTTTTGATAGTACACTTTATCCATTAAAAGCGTTAAAGCTTTAAAGTGGGAGAGCATTCCAAATATAATTTAATAGTCTATTTAAGGAGGATATTATAATGAGATTGAAAAAGGTAATAGTTGTTACGTTAGTATTAGCGCTGACAGCTTCCATATTAGCAGGTTGTGGTAAGAAGGATGAGGTATTTCAAATCGGTGTTAACCAATTAGTAACTCACGCAGCACTCGATGCCAGCTACCAGGGCTTTGTTGATGCATTAGCGGATGCTGGTTATGTAGACGGAGAGAAAATTAAGATTGATTTGCAGAATGCACAAGGCGACCAGTCCACAGCGAATACCATTGCAGCAAAGCTTGTAAATGATGAGAATGATTTAATCTTAGCGATCGCAACACCTTCAGGCCAGGCATGTGCGAATGCTACAAAAGATATACCGATATTAGTTACAGCGGTTACAGATCCTGCGGGATCAGGTCTGGTTGCTTCCAATGAAGCACCTGGTGGTAATGTATCCGGAACCTCTGACTTAACACCGGTAGAGAACCAGATTAAACTATTGACACAATTAGTACCAAGTGCTAAGAATATCGCTGTTTTATATTGCTCCAGTGAAAGCAACTCTAAGATCCAGGTAGATCTGGCAACAGCAGCTGCAACTGAGCTCGGTTTGACAGTACAGGAAGCAACCGTATCTACTTCGAATGATATTCAGCAGGTTGTTCAATCTCTGGTTGGTAAAGTAGATGCGATATACGTTCCTACGGATAATGTTATGGCAGCAGGTATGGCAACTGTTGCATTAGTAGCGAATGATAACGGTATCCCCGTAATCTGTGGCGAGGCAGGTATGGTAGAGGCAGGTGGACTTGCAACCTATGGTATTGACTACTACAAACTTGGAAGATTGACCGGTGAGCAAGCGGTTAAGATCATTAAAGGAGAAGCTACTACAGATTCTATGCCGATTGGATATTTACCGGAAGATCAGTGTGAACTTACCATTAATGAGGACGTGGCAGCACAGCTGGGTATTGAAATTCCGGAGAGTTTAAAGACGGAATAATAGAAAGGAACATATTGTACCATGAGTATATTATTGGCAATTTATAGTGCAATTTCCCAAGGTATGACCTGGGCGATCCTGGCATTGGGTGTATATATCACGTTCCGCATCCTGGACTTTCCTGATATGTCCTGTGAAGGAAGCTTTGCAATGGGTGGAAGTATCAGTTCTATATTGATGGTAAACTATCATTGGAATCCATTTCTGACTCTGATTGTAGCAGTCCTCGCAGGTATGGTTGCGGGTTCCATCACCGGTTTTCTACATACAAAGCTGAAGATACCCGCTATCTTAGCCGGTATTCTTACAATGGTAGGTTTATATTCTATCAATCTTAGAATCATGGGACAAGCGAATACAGCCTTACTAGGGCAAAGCACAATTATATCTATGATTAAGGAGTTATTACCGAAAGCAGCGGATTTAGGAGTTAGAGATTCTGTGTTACAGACGGGCGTTACTATGTTTGTTGGCTTTGCCTTTACAGCATTGGTGGTCGCGGTACTCTATTGGTTCTTCGGAACAGAAATCGGTTGTTGTATTCGCGCTACCGGTAACAATGCCGCTATGGTACGGGCGCAGGGTGTGAACACGGATAAAATGAAAACCATGGGTTTGATTTTAAGTAACGGTTTAATCGCTTTAGCAGGTGCATTGGTTACCCAAAGCCAGGGTTATGCCGATGTTGGAATGGGTGTTGGAGCAATCGTAATTGCCCTAGCATCAATTGTTATCGGTGAGGTTATTTTTATAAAGGTTAAGAATTTTGCATATAAATTGATTTTCATAGCAATCGGATCAATCATTTATCGTTGTATTATTGCCTTTGTATTAGAACTTGGATTGAGTACGAACGATCTAAAACTGATTACAGCAGTGGTCGTAGCAACAGCCTTATCTGTGCCTGTGCTGAAAAAGAAAAAGCTATTTGCACGGAAGGAGGTTAATTAGTATGTTAAGAATGACAAACATCTATAAAACCTTCAATCCAAATACAGTAAACGAAAAATTGGTTTTAAACGGTTTAAATCTTGAGTTGAAGGATGGCGATTTTGTTACTGTAATCGGTGGCAATGGTGCAGGTAAATCAACGATGTTAAATATGATCGCAGGAGTTCATTTTCCTGACAAGGGATCCATACTGCTAGATAATGAGGATGTTACAAGCCTTCCGGAGCATATCCGGGCAAAGTATCTTGGCAGAGTATTTCAGGATCCCATGATGGGAACTGCTGCAAACATGGAGATAGAAGAGAATTTGGCTCTGGCATATCGCCGGGGACAAAAAAGAGGCCTTGGTTGGGGAATAACTAGGGAAGAGAAAGAGATCTATGTGGAGAAGCTGAAAATGCTTGACTTAGGGCTGGAAACCAGACTTACTACCAAAGTAGGACTTTTATCCGGAGGGCAAAGACAAGCATTAACACTTCTCATGGCAACCTTGAAGCATCCTAAGCTCTTGCTGCTGGATGAACACACTGCTGCCCTTGATCCAAAAACAGCAAGTAAGGTTCTTGAGTTATCCGAACAGATTATTACTAAGAATACACTGACAGCACTTATGGTTACCCATAACATGAAGAATGCAATTCAATTTGGAAACCGCTTAATCATGATGTATGATGGCAAGATAATTTATGATGTAGCAGGAGAGGAAAAGAAGAATCTCCGCGTAAGTGACTTGCTTGAGAAATTTGAGAAGGCCAGCGGTGGTGAGTTTGCTAATGACCGTATGATTTTATCATAGGCTTGAGTAGATGAAATAAGAGATGAAAAGCTAATAAAAGCATTGAGTTTGCCTGTTCGGTGAATCAGTGCTTTTACTTTGTAAAGTACGAGAATACATTTATATGAATATTTGTGCAATATGATTATATTTAACATAGGAATTATAAATAATATGTAAAAAACCTACTGAAATCTTGTGTTTTAGGCAAAAGTAGTATATAGTAGTTATAATAATAAACACTATAAGAGTAGCTTTAGAATTAAGAAAGAGTAACAGAATTGGGGGAACATAAGTGTTCGGTAATTCAAAAAAAACAATAGGTGTGTTCATTCAACATATCAATGGAGAATATCAGGATACACTGAGTAAGGGCATTATTACAAAGGCAAAGGAATTAGAATACAATGTAGCCTTCTTTACTAACTTTGGAGGGTATGGACAGAATGCCTATGATATGGGCGAGGTTTACATTGCTGACCTACCCAATTATGAGGAATTAGACGGTATTATTATTACCCCTGATGTAATGATTGCCCCCCATCTGGTAGAACAATACCGTAAAAATATCAGGAATAGAGCCCATTGTCCGGTTGTCAGCGTCCGAAGGGAGATTCCAGATTTCTATAATGTAATGATTAATGACTATACGGTATTAGATGAAATCATCCGGCATTTTATCAAAGTACACGGATTCACAAGGATAAACTTCTTGTCTGGACCAAAGGGTATTCCCGATGCAGAGAAAAGATTGGCCGCATATAAAAAGATACTATCAGAGTATCATATTCCAATAGAGGAGGACCGCATCTATTACGGCGATTTCTGGAAGAATGCAGGAGTTGATGCAGTAGATTATTGGCTAAGCAGCGGTAAGGAGATGCCGCAGGCGATTGTATGCGCGAATGACCATATGGCATTAACTGTATTAAGGACCTTAGCGGAGAGAGGAATCTCTGTTCCGGACCAGATAGCTGTCACCGGGTGTGATGATCTGGAGGATGCCGCAGAATATTCACCGTCATTAACTACAGCCAGAATGCCAATTACTGAGATGGGTACCGAAGCGGTATTAAAAATCCACAGACATCTTCTAGGGGAACCGCAGCCTCAAAATACATTTTTAAATACCGAGACCATTTACCGGGCGTCATGTGGCTGTAAGAGGCATTGGTACCATGAGATGAATGACCGTAGACGTAGCCACATTCATATGCGTGAGGCGATGGAATGGGAGATTTCCCGGAATGCATATATGTCGACGGATCTTACAGGACTGACGAAGTTGGAAGAAGTCGTAGAAATGATGTGGACCTATGTCTATGAGAATAAAAACTTTACTCATTTTTGTATGTGTTTGCAGAAGGATTGGGATTTATATCATACCGGTGGCGAGGAAGAACATCATAATAACAGTGATGAAGTCATGATGGAAGTTGGAATCAAAAACCGAACAAAATTTACGAAAACAAAATTCTCAAAGAAAGAATTAGTTCCTTCGGAACTCTATGAAGACCGAGCAATGGTTTATTTCTTTGCCTTGCTTCATCATCAGCAGCACTGTTTTGGATATGTAGGAATCAGCTATAGTACGATTCAGACTTATATGCTGACCTTCCAAGGCTGGCTGATCAATGTCAGTAATGCACTCGAAAACATCCGTATGCAGAATGAAATGAGCCGACTCGTATTTAAATTAGAGGACATGTCCATCCGTGATGAATTAACCCAGCTATATAATAGACGGGTACTTGAAACTCTGGGTAAGAAATATCTAAAACAGTGTGTGGAAGAGCAATCACAAATGATGATATTTACCGCAGATATGGACAAGCTGAAAGATATTAATGATAAATTCGGACATTCTAGTGGAGATATTGCGATCAAGATCGTATCGAATGCATTATCATATGCAGCAGATGATGATGAGATCTGCATCCGTCTGGGTGGAGATGAATTTATGGCGATAGGAATCGATTATGATGAAACCAAGATGAGAAAATTTGTCACTAAATTCGTTGGAGAGCTGAATAAATTCAATTTCATGAATGAATTTGAATACGGTGTATATGTAAGCTACGGCTATAATTTAATCCTTCCGGATGCAGAGACCACGATTGAGGGCTGCCTGATTTCTGCAGATGCCTTGATGTACCACCAGAAATATGAGAAGGAAGCCAAAAGAATAAAAGCGAATCTTGTAAGCTGATAGTAAGCCTTGACCTTTTTATATGGTTAAGGCTTTTTTCTTACAATTTGGCTTTTTTTATTGAATTATATGCTATCTTAGGTACTTGAAACTTGTTTTTCACAGCAAATTGTTATATAGTAGAACTTGTGGGAAGTAACGGTATTATCCGTAGTTTATGGAGAAACAGATTAAGAAGGTAGGCGTAAAGATGTTTAGCAATGGAAGGAAAACAATTGGAGTTTTTGTTACGCAGGTTCATCAGGAATATCAGGAAATTGTAAGCAGGGGAATCTGTATGAGGGCACATCAGTTGGGGTATAATGTGGCCTTTTTTACTACATTTCTTGGTTATGGGGAATTCCAATATGAAATTGGTGAACGGGATATTGCTAACCTGCCTAGATATGAGAAGCTGGATGGAATTATCCTGCTACCGGATACCATGTTTGTACATGGTTTGGAGGAAAGGGTCCAGGAGAATATCAGAAAATACGCAACATGTCCGGTTGTCAGCGTACGCCAGAAGAAAGACGATTACTACAATGTTTTAATAGAAGATGACACAGTTCTAGATGATATTATTCGTCATTTTATTGTTGACCATTACTACCGTAAGATTAATTTCCTGACTGGGCCAAAGGACAATCCGGTATCCATTCAACGATTGAATGCATATAAGAGAATTCTTGCAGAGTATGGAATCCCATATGAAGAAGATAGAGTATTTTATGGTGACTTTTGGAAGATACTTCCGAAGGATGCGGTAGATTTCTGGCTATCTGATCCGGATAAAATTCCTGAAGCAATTATTTGTGCAAATGATTATATGGCAATTACCGTTTGCAATTCCTTGGCAGATAGAGGTTTCTCTGTTCCCGAGGATATTGCTGTGTCGGGCTGTGATAATCTTGTAATTACAGAAGATTATTATCCTTTGATGACCACAGCCGGTATGCCGATTTATGAGATGGGAATTGAAGCTGTAGATAAAATAGATAGGAACATGGAAGGTATCCCTCAGGAGAAGATTACCTATATGGAAACCGTTACAAAAATACGCGAATCCTGTGGTTGTAATGTAAGCGGTTCCAGGGAAACGATGACTAGCCGCAGAAATCGTATCATTAATGTGATGGAAGAGAAGGATAAAGCCACCTCAAATAATGCGTTCATGTCCGTTGATTTCACAAATATTAAAACAATAGATGACCTAAACAGCAGGGTAGCTGCTTATACTTATATGAATCAGGGGTTTGAAAGCTTCTATATGTGCCTTCACAAAGGCTGGGATTATTTTAGCATTGATAATCAGCCCCAGGATTCTGACAGAGACGAGATGGTAATGGAAGTTGGTATGAAGAACGGAGAATGGCTTCAGAAGGAGGAGTATTTAAGACCAACCTTGATTCCGCAGAAGTATATAAGCAGCGAACCGCAGATTTTTTATTTTAACATGCTTCATTATCTGGAGAAGGTCTTCGGTTATACTGCTATCAGCTTTCAAGGCTGCGAGGCTTATCAACCGTCTTACCAGGGTTGGCTTATTAATATCTGTAATGCGCTGGAGAATATTAGAATGAATAATAAATTGAACCAGCTGGTCTATAAGTTGGAAGACATGTATATTAAGGATGATCTAACCGGCTTATATAACCGAAGAGCTCTTGAGACACTTGGGAAAAAATACTTAAAGCAGTGTATCAAATCAGAGGGTATGCTGATGGTATTTACAGCTGATATGGATAAATTAAAATATATTAATGATAACTTTGGACATGCCTGTGGAGATATCGCTATCTGTGAAGTTGCCGATTCCTTAAAACTTGCAGCGCAGGATGATGAGATCTGTATGCGTATCGGTGGAGATGAATTTGTTGTGATTGGTCTGGATTATGATCAGAAGAAGCTTAAAAATTATATAGATAAGTTCGAAAAGGAAATAGATCGGTTTAATCGTGAAAAAGAACGCGGTTATATGGTATTTGTCAGCTATGGCTGGAACATAATAAAACCAAATGAGAGCACAACCATTGAAGATTGTTTATTAGTTGCAGATTCGAAGATGTATCAGCAGAAATATGAAAAAGAATCATTTTATCTGAAACACCGGAGCGAATAAATGATCGAGTACCAGTGGATAGAAGAGAGGCAAGAATAATTAATGGACAGGTTATATGATAAATTAATTTCATACACGGATGGTGATTACTATCCTATGCATATGCCTGGGCATAAACGCAACGTGGAAAGTTTACAGTTTGTTAATCCGTACTTGGTTGACATTACGGAGATAGAAGGTTTTGACAACCTTCATCAGCCGGAGGGAATACTGAAGCAATTATCAGAAAGACTGGAACGACTCTATGGGGCGGGTAGATCCTTCCCTCTAATCAACGGGAGCACGGCTGGAATTCTAGCAGGAATTTCCGCTTCGACAAGCAGAGGTGATAAGATTTTAATCGCCCGAAATTCGCATAAATCGGTATATCACGCTGCCATGCTAAGGAGTTTGGAACCAGTTTACTGTTATCCACCGGAATTACCTGATTTTCCGATCTGCGGTGGAATTTCTGCTTCTGAAATCGAAGAAGCGTTGATAAACATCCAAGGAATCAGATTAATAGTAATCACATCTCCAACCTATGAAGGGGTAGTCTCCGATATCAGAGAGATTGCGAATATAGTACATCAGCATGGAGCACTTTTGCTGGTGGACGAAGCTCATGGTGCCCACTTTGGGTTTCATCCTGCATTTCCTGAAAGTGCAGTCAGATTAGGTGCAGACCTAGTAATACAAAGCCTTCATAAAACATTACCTGCATTGACTCAGACAGCCGTGTTACATTCTAACAGGTCAGAATTAAACAATAAATTACAGAATTATTTAGCGATCTATCAGAGCAGCAGCCCGTCTTATCTACTCATGGCAGGATTGGACCGCTGCATTAGTTTGCTCGAGAAGCAGGGTTACGAACTTTTTTGTGCATATCAGGAGAAGTTGCAGAAGTTCTATCAATGTATGAAGTCACTTGCGTCTCTGAAAGTAGCAGAAGGACAGTTGGAAAGCCAAGAAGACGTATTTTCTATGGATCCCTCTAAGATTACAGTGTATGTTCAGGATACGGGGCTGACCGGTCATCAGTTACTGGAGATACTTCGGGATAAATATCACCTCGAGATGGAGATGGCGGCACCGGACTATGTGCTTGGCATGACCAGCATCTGCGATACGCAGGAGGGGTTCACACGTTTCACAGAAGCAATATTAGAAATCGATAAAGAGCTGACAGACAGCTGCCGAGTAAAAAGCGTCTTACCAAATAACAAACCTAACGGAATAAATTCTCACAAACCTGTTCAGGTATTATCACTACAGGAAGCAACTGAATTAAAAACAGAGCGGATAAAATTATCAGTTAGTACAGGAAGGATTTCCGCTTCTTTTATCAGTCTCTTCCCACCGGGTTCACCGCTCATCGTCCCTGGAGAACTGCTTGATCAGGAGCTGATTCATACTATCGAGCGGGTCAAGCAGGAAGGAATAACGGTTACAGGACTTACGGGAAGTCAGGTGGATGAGATTGAAGTGGTTGTTCCTATGAACGAAAGAGTAAGTGATATCTGGTTATGATTTAGGAATATAGATTTATATTTTAGGAGAAAACTTTAAGATATAATTTTATTAAGGTACATGCAGAAAGGAACTAAAAATGGGCAGGATTTTTATAGTCATGGGGAAAAGTTCGACAGGGAAGGATACGATATACAAAAAGTTGCTAGAGTCGGAAGAGTTACACTTGCGGACAGCAGTGATGTATACGACAAGACCAATCAGAAAAGCTGAGGAGGATGGTGTAGAATATTATTTTGTTGATGAAGCTACCTTACAGGAGCTTCAGATGCAGAATAAGATTATCGAGCACCGGTCTTATGAGACAATCCATGGAACATGGCATTACTTTACTGTAAATGACGAACAGATTAACCTGGAGCATGCGGATTATCTGATGATCGGAACACTGGAAACCTATGCTCAAATTAGAGAATATTTTGGGAAGGATAAGGTAATCCCTATTTATCTTGAAGTGGAAGACGGTGTCCGTTTAATTCGTGCTTTAAGACGGGAGCAGAAGCAAGAACAGCCTAAATATGCCGAGATGTGCAGGCGGTATCTTGCTGATGAAGAGGACTTTTCAGACGAAAACTTGCAGAAGAATGGTATAATAAAACGCTACCAGAATCTTGATATTAACATTTGCCTGTATGAGGTAAAAGAGGACATCAAAAATTATACTGTAAACGCGTAATAAAATATGTTATACTTCGTGTAGTAGCGCACATCCGGTTTTTTTGGAGGAGTTTTATGGATATCAAAGTGAACCAAATGCAACAAGTGAATCAGGTTGAGCAGAAAGCACCCGTGCCGGAGGCAGATGGTTCTTTTAAGTTTACGCTGATTTCCCACATAGAGGAGCAGGAGCTTCAGGCTAGGCTAAATTTTGTGCTTGGTGAGATATCTGCCCATGGCAAGAAGATTGCGAAGCACATGGACATCAAGGACATGAGACATTACAGGGAATTAATCAAGGAATTTATGAATGAGATCGTTAACCGCTCCCATAAATTCTCTAGAGAGAATTTTCTAGACAAAAAAGGCAGACATAGAGTATATACAATGATTAAACTGGTGGATAAGAATCTGGATGAACTGGCAGAAGCGCTAATCAAAGAAGAAAAAGACCATTTATTAATCCTTAATAAGATTGATGAAATCAGAGGATTACTTCTGGATATCTTCTCATAAACGTCTGGAATCTACAATAGATACTGGATTATAAACACAATGGAGGTTAGGATGCAAGGATTCGGTCATATCGTCGGTCATGAGAGTATCATACAGCATTTACAGAATGCGATAGCTTCCCATAAGGTTTCCCATGCGTATATCCTTCATGGAGAAGAAGGAATGGGTAAGAAACTGCTTGCTGGCACCTTAGCAAAGACACTGCAGTGTGATGAAAGGGGAATTATACCCTGTAACCGCTGCAAATCCTGTATGCAGGCAGACTCTGGAAATCATCCGGATATTATACGGGTAACCCATGAAAAAATCAGCGTCGGTGTTGAAGATATCAGACTTCAGGTGAATGGGGACATTCAGGTGAAGCCATATAACAGTCCTTATAAGATTTATATTATCGATGATGCGGACAAGTTGACAGAACAAGCGCAGAATGCACTTTTAAAAACAATTGAGGAGCCACCGGAGTATGCTGTAGTTCTACTTTTAGTCAGCAACATCAGTGTGATATTACCTACGATACTATCAAGATGCGTCACGTTGAATTTAAAACCGGTGGATAAGCTGGAAATTAAAGAGTTTCTCATGGAGAAGCACAAAATACCGGACTATATGGCGGAAGTTGCAGCAGCATTTTCCGGAGGAAATGTCGGCAAAGCTATCAAATATGCATCGTCTGAAGAATTTGAGCGGATGAAAAGTGATGTACTCCACATACTAAAATATATTGATGAGATGGAACTACATGAAGTAATCTCAGGATTAAAGACACTCACAGCAAACAAGAATAATATTGAAGACTATATTGATTTAATGGTTTTATGGTATCGGGATGTCCTGATGTTCAAGGCTACGATGGATCCGGACCTGTTACTGTACAGGGAGGAGCTTCTGTTTATTAAAAATCAGGCGAATACAAGAAGTTATGAAGGATTAGAAAAAATCATAAGAGCGATGGAAAAAGCTAAGATCCGGCTGAAAGCCAATGTTAACTTTGATATTGCAATTGAACTTATGTTACTTACAATAAAGGAGAACAGTAATGGTTAATGTAATAGGAGTAAGATTTCGGAGAGCCGGTAAGGTTTATTATTTTGATCCTGCGGGTTATGATATTAAGCAAGGTGATAATGTTATCGTAGAAACTGCCAGAGGCATCGAGTATGGCAACGTTGTTTTGGGACCACGCGATGTTGAGGATGATAAAATCATCCAGCCTTTAAAGCCTGTAATCCGCCAAGCGACGGACGAGGATAATGCGGTTGAGAAAAGAAATAAAGAAAAGGAGAAAGAAGCGTTTCATATCTGCCTGGAGAAAATTAAAAAACATGGTCTGGAAATGAAGCTGATTGACTCCGAATATACCTTTGATAATAATAAGGTTCTGTTTTATTTTACAGCGGATGGAAGAATTGACTTCCGTGAGCTTGTCAAGGATCTTGCGAGCGTGTTTAAGACACGTATCGAATTACGTCAGATCGGTGTACGTGATGAGACCAAGATTGTAGGAGGTATCGGCATCTGTGGCAGACCACTCTGCTGCCATACCCATTTATCCGAATTTGCTCCGGTGTCCATCAAGATGGCTAAGGAACAGAATCTGTCCTTGAATCCGACGAAGATTTCCGGTGTATGCGGCAGGCTTATGTGCTGCCTAAAGAATGAGGAAGAGGCTTATGAGGAGCTAAACAGCAAGCTTCCCAATGTAGGTGATTATGTTACCACGAACGACAACTTAAAGGGTGATGTTCAAAGCGTAAGTGTTTTGAAGCAGCTGGTTAAGGTCATTGTTACCCTTGAAAATGATGAGAAGGAAGTCCGCGAATATAAGGTTGAAGATTTACACTTCAAGCAGAAGAAACGGAAAGAGAGAGTATCTTCTTATGATGATGATGAATTACGGGTATTAGAACTTTTGGAGAAGAAGGAAGGGAATTCCTCACTCGATGATTAATAACAATTATACAAATGAGGAGTGTCTAAAGCCCGGTGAGAGGGTTGATGAACTCCATAGAAATAACTATAAGATCATACAAAATTCGAAGAAATTTTGTTTTGGTATGGACGCTGTACTCCTTTCCGGATTTGCTAAAGTATTACCCGGAGAAAAGGTATTGGATCTGGGTACCGGAACAGGAATTATACCGATACTTTTAGAGGCAAAGACCGAGGGAAAGCACTTTACCGGACTTGAAATTCAGGAGGAAAGTGCTGATATGGCAAGGCGGAGTGTCGCCTTGAACAAACAAGGTGATAAAGTTGATATAGTGATTGGTGATATCAAGGAAGCCTCTTCTATATTTGGACTGGCTTCCTTTGATGTTGTTACAAGTAATCCACCCTATATGAATCACAAGCATGGGATTGTCAACCCGGGGGAAGCGAAAGCCATTGCCCGTCATGAAATCCTATGTTCCTTAGAGGATGTGGTTCGGGAAGCAGCCAGGTCATTAAAGCCGGGAGGCAGATTTTATATGGTGCATCGGCCATTTCGGCTGGTGGAGATCTTGAGTTCACTAACGTCATATAAACTAGAGCCAAAGCGTATGAAACTTGTGTACCCTTATATCGATAAGGAACCAAATATGGTATTAATCGAATGCGTAAAGGGCGGTAAGTCCATGGTTAAGATGGAAGCACCCTTAATCGTATACAAAGAGCCTAATGTCTACACAGATGAAATCTATGATATCTACGGATATTAATCAGAAAGGACGTTATTCATGTCCGGAATTTTATATTTATGTGCTACACCCATCGGGAATCTGGAGGATATCACCTTCCGGGTAATAAGGATTTTAAAAGAGGTTGATCTGATCGCTGCGGAGGATACCAGACACAGTATCAAGCTACTAAACCATTTTGAGATTAAGACACCAATGACAAGCTACCATGAATTCAATAAGGTGGATAAAGCGAAGTACCTGGTTGATCAGCTTAAGACGGGATTAAATATTGCATTGATTACGGATGCGGGAACACCCGGTATCTCTGATCCGGGAGAAGAGCTGGTAAGACAAGCTTATGCAGCCGGTATTGAGGTAACTTCTCTTCCGGGAGCCTGTGCTGCTGTAACAGCGCTTACCTTGTCAGGTCTATCCACAAGGAGGTTCTGTTTTGAGGCATTCCTTCCCACGGATAAGAAGGAACGCCAGAGGGTTCTGGAAGAACTCAAGAATGATACCAGAACATTGGTACTATATGAAGCACCTCACAGGCTTAATAAAACATTACATGAGCTGTTAGTAGCTCTTAGTAACCGGAATATAACCGTGATTAGAGAACTGACTAAAAAACATGAGACTGTATGGCAGACTACTCTTTCAGAGGCAGCTGACACCTATGATACGCAGGAACCTAGGGGTGAATATGTATTGGTATTAGAAGGTCGTTCTGTTACTGAACTGGAAGCTACAAAGCAGGAGCAATGGAGTGCAATGACGTTGGAGAATCACATGAAGTTATATATGGAACAAGGGTTAAGTAAGAAGGAGGCTATGAAGTCTGTTGCAAAAGATAGAGGGATTAGCAAGCGGGATATCTACCAAATGCTGTTATCTGAGGAAACACCTTAAGAAGGGTTAACTGTCTTTTGGAGGTGAAATAATATTGCGTGGGGGATTACGCACAAAGGATAGGATGATAATTGCAGCAATTATGGGATTGTTAGTGATTATCATAGGGGGATGTATTTTCGCAGGTTATTTACAGAACAAACAATTTCATGAGCTGGCGGTTATTGCAGAGAACTATTTGAAGGCAGGAAGCTACGAGCAGGCAATTCAGGCATATGAGGCGGCACTCTCCACAAAGGATAGTGACGAAGAATATTTAACGATTGGTCTGGCTGAAGCCTATGTCGGCATCCAGGACTATACAACGGCTTTAGAAGTTTTACGTTCCTACTACCAGAAGACATCCGGAATGAGTGTCAAAGAGAAGATTGAGGAAGTCATATCCAAGAAGACGGATTATGAATATTCTCAGTCTATTTCCCGCGCAGAGATATATTTTTCAAATGGGGATTATGAGAAAGCAATAGAAGTATTTGAAGAAGCGAAGAAGATTAAAAGCAAAGATCCAACCACATATCAGCGGATTGTTGAGGCATACATAAAGTTAGAAGATTATGATCTCGCCTTAGAGGAAGTAAGGTCAGGGCAGGTAATTACCCAAGATGAAAGCTTGGTTCTTACACTTGCGGTAGTAAATTCCTATATAGCACAGGAGCAATATAATGTCCTTCTTACTCAGGCAGAAGAATATATGCTGCAGGAGAACTATGAAGATGGAATAGCTAAGTATAAGGAAGCTATTAAACTTATGCCTAAGAAGATGGAAGCCTATTCTGAACTGGCTGAGTTTTACATAGACAGGGAAGAGTATGAGGAAGCAATAATTCTGTTACAGGAGGGGACTAGAGTTGCGGAAAGTGATATCCTTAACGATTTGCTAAGTCAAACCTCTGAACAGAAAGATCTTCAAGAAGAGATAAGCAGTATTCTGGACACCCTTAGCAAAGCCTTGGACAAACGAAATACGACGGCAGTGACGACAATCCTGGATACGGTATTTTTTGAGGAATATGTGGCCGAGGATAAACCGGTTTATTACGGATTTCGCGAATCAGTGGAAGCAAACTGAAGAGGAATGATTATTTATGACAGCCGGAACGTTTATTATGGGGATGTGAAGGATAACGTCCGAGAAGGTAGAGGTATCAACTTTTTGTTAACGGAGGAAACCCCGGAACTAGGTTATTATTATTATGATGGGGAATGGGACAATGATCTTCCGAATGGTTCTGGTATATCGATGGAAATGAAGGTTTTAACAGATGAGGATGGAAATACCTATATTAGTAAGACACAAACCGAGGGAAATTATAAGGACGCTGTTGAAAACGGAAGAATGTTAAAAAAGTTCTATGTTCAGGGTGAAGATACGAAAAGGCTAATCTATACTGCACAGGACGGAATACCGCTTCCCCTTACCAAGGGAAATGATCAACCGGTACCAACGTCACAGGCGGGTTGTTACGTTATTGGAATCCTTTCTATGGAGAACGAAACTACCAAAGAGTATTATCTGGTTGAGCCACAAACAATATGGGGAGTAATACCTTTTATGAATGATAATTAGTTACATAGATTCGTGGTTAGTGAACAAAAGGCCTGCCATATGACTGGCAGGCCTTTTCGCTATAATAAGCGAGTTGCTTAATGCGTAAGTTCCGATAGAACGTAAGTATTATGTAAATTACTCAATAATGCCAGCAAGTTTGGCAAGTTCTATGATAGTGTCTTTTGAGATCTTTTTACCTTGATATTCTAACAAGTTGTCTTTGTTGCCGTTAAAAATATCAGTGGGTTCATACTTCTGAAGGATAATTCTTCCTTCGTCAACAAAAATCTCCAGTGGATCTCTTTCACTTACATCCAATGTTCTTCTTAACTCGATGGGAAGAGTAATTCTTCCGAGCTCATCAAGTCTTCTTACGATACCTGTACTTTTCATTAGTAGGCCTCCTTTTAATCATCTAGTGTATTGGGGAATAAAATAGAATGCATATTATACAAATAGGATTACATAGGTAATGCAACTTACATTATTTGTATATAGCATGTACTAAGATATCATAGGATTTTTTTAATGTCAACTAAAATAATTGTCAAAACATAGCACAAATGTAACAATAAATGTAAAACAGATACAGATAATACCAAAATAGCACGAAAAATGGGTCAAAAAAGTAGAAATTTGGTAATGTAAAAAAATTAATCACAATTTTCAGCATAAAAATTTGTTAATTTCGTATATTTTTATATGGGCATTTCTGTATAAAAATAAAATAAACGGGGGTATTTATGCTTAATTATTTATGGGGTGCAATGATTGTGCTCGGAATTACGGTTGGAGTATTACGAGGAGAAATCGGTGAAGTTAGCAAAGCGACGATTACCTCCTCGAAAGAAGCGGTTGCCTTATGCATTACCATGCTTGGAATTATGGCTATGTGGACAGGAATCATGCAGGTAGCAAAAAAATGTGGACTGGTAGCGGCTTTTACCAGAGCTCTTCGGCCTGTCATCCGGTTTTTATATCCGGATATTCCGAGGGATCACATAGTAAATGAACATATTGCATCAAATATGATAGCTAATATCTTAGGGCTTGGGTGGGCAGCTACTCCCATGGGTTTGATGGCTATGAAGGAATTAAGAATATTAAATCATAATTCAGAAGTCGCTAGCTACGATATGTGCACACTCCTAATCGTCAATATATCATCGCTTCAGCTGATTCCGGTTAATATCATTGCTTACCGGAGTCAGTACGGATCCGTCAATCCGGCAGAAATTCTTGCTGCTGGGCTGATCGCTACAGTCTGCTCCACCTGTGTCGGGATAACCTTTTCAGTGCTGGCACGAAAAAGCAGTTCTCGCAGGATACATAAGAAAAAATAACAAACCTTAGAAGGCTGTCTTATAATTCGCCTAAAATGAAGCTATTTTAATAAGGAGGGTACTTTCCTTGCCCATGGGTTTCTTGAGGGCTGAAATCGCCATTAACAAGCTTCAGAGGCACATTATAAAATGAGTTTGAGGTCTGCTTTGATTTATATCATTAATAAAACTTCCAGTTTAACTCTATGCTTTGGGGAATATAGTCAAAAAAATCGCGTATGTAAAAATATTCATGTATAGAATGTTAAAAATGATATGTTTTTTTACTGAATTATTTATAGTAAATTTATAAAGTAGGTAGTAAAAACAAGCCGAAGTATATGGCTAATATTAAATTGGGAGGATTTTATTATGAAGAAGAGTTTTAAAGCAATTCTTACAGTTTTATGTGCAGCAGTTTTAGCATTTAACCTTATGCCGACGAGAGCATATGCAGCTGCAGACAACACAGGTTATCTTATGTATGCTGATGAAGCATGGACATATCAGTACTGGGCAGATCCGGTTGAGACCGGCGTTGTTGCTACAGATGTAACAATTACAGGTGCTGGCGAATACACCGTAGGCCTTGATTTCACAGGCACAGCAGATGGAAAAGCAATGGGTCTTGCATTCACAGCGATCGGCATCAAAGCTGGTGAAACCAACTTCCCTGGATATTTTATCGAGCTTAACTCCATTAAGGTTAATGGCGAAGAAGTAGCTTTTACAAAGGGCTATACAAGTTCTGATGATAAGGTTGAGACACGTTTGAACATCTTTAATTCATGGGTAGCTGAAATTCCTGTGGATGCTCACTCCCTTGATGGCGATGTAAGCAATGTTTCTGCAACAATCGTTGATCCCGCTGCATTTGCAGAAGTTGAGACTGTTTATGTAACCTTCACTTTATACGATGCTGAAGGCAATGGTCCTGCGGAAGAAGCAGCTCCTGTAGCTGACGTTCCGAAGACCGGCGTTGTTGGTTTAGGCTTAGTTTATGGCTTAGGCGTTCTTGCTACCGGCGCAGTTGCATTAAAGAGAAAACAAAGATAATTATTAAAAATTAATGAAGGGTTGCCGCGATTACGGCAACCCTTTTTTTGAGTGCGAAAGATACAATTGTGAACGTAATTATGTAAAATTATTAGGGTATATGATGTGAAAAAGGAATTGTTTATTTGCCTGACAAAGTATAGTAAATTAATGATTGAAGGTAGTAATAAACAGCCATATCATGGCAACGATAACAGGGAGGACTAAAGCTATGAAAAAGAATTTAAGATCATTACTTTCAGTATTGTTTTTAGCAGTATTGCTTGTAAACACTATGCCGGTATATGCAGGTGCTACAGAAGCAGAAGCAACACCGGTTCCTACCGCAGCCGCAACAGATGCGGCAGCAACGGAAGCAGAAGCAACACCGGCTCCTACAGAATATGTGGTTCCTACTTCTTGGACAGCATTTATGATGTATTCCGCAGAGGTTGGTGACTGGGAACTTTATGAAGCTACCGAGGGAGTTAATGCAGTAGAGTTCCTCGGAGATGGTATCTATGATATCACAATAAAGGGTACTGACATTGGTGCGACTGCAAAAGCAGAAACACCACAGGTATTCTTGATTGACATTCCTGAATTTGTACCGGCTTTACAGGCAGCAGGTAAGAACTTTCAGAACTATACCGATACCGGCGCTTCCCATGATCAATCAAAACATGCACAGCCGACGGACCTTGAAATCAAGGTTAAAGTATTTGTAGACGGTGCTGAGGTTAGATGCAAGAGTGAAATGCTGAACTATGGTGACATTGAAGAAAAAGGCACCTTCCGTATTGAGATTTATAATATCTGGGGCTTACACGCAGCTTCCATCGTTGAAAATTCACCGGTACTCGCAGATGCTATCAGCCCTGAGAGTGAAATCAAAGTACAGTTATCTATCACAGGTACAGGTTATAACACAGAAGCAGGTGCTGCAGCTATCGCAGCAGCGAATCCTACACCTACAACGGCACCTGTAGCAGCAGAGACTACTGATACAGCAGCAACCGATACAGCAGCAACGGACTCAGCTGCTTCTGATACAGCAAAAGAGGAAGGCGGTTCCAACACCGGACTTATCATCGGTATTATTGCAGCAGTCGTAGTGGTTGGAGTTATCGTAGTTGTATTAGTAACCAGAAAGAAGAAATAATTAATTCACTTAGATAAGTTATAAGAACTACTAGTAAAAAGTGGGGACGAGGTTAACAGCCTCGTCCTCTTTTGAATATTCTATCCATAAGTTTACAAACGTCTGGGTCGTTGTTATTTTATGGGTTGTAAGATATAATACAAATGATTATTATGAATCAGAAGAAAGCAGGAATGGGGTTACAAGGGATGAAGAATATGTTAAACAAATTTGAAGAGCTTTTGAGCAGGATCAAACTGCGTAGTCAGCTGAATATTGTATATACCTTGGGCTTCTTTATTCCGATGGCCTGTATCGGCATGTTCCTCATGTTCAATACTTCAAGATTATTATCGAATTATCACGAGGATCTGAACGAGGCGAACAACAAACGGGCCAATACCATATTGTTCGAAATCACGAATCAGATTTATACCCTCTCGGAGAATATAAATTCGGATGAAGCATTATATAACTTATTATCGGATAACTATGACGACAAGAAGGACTTTTTAAAACAGGCAAATAATTACGAAGAGATTAACAAGTACCTTAATATTTATTCGGAACTGAAAGAAATAACCGTTTATTCAAACAACCCGACCATACAGGACTATGAAAGAATTGTTAAAGTTACAGAGGATATAAAGGCTGAAAGCTGGTATCAGAAGGCATCCGGCTCCCGGGCAGTATTCTGGATGGCGCAGACTACCACAGATAAATTCGGTCGTAATTATTACAACCTGTGTCTTGTAAGACAGATTACTCTTGCAGATGCCATATTGGTGATTAAAATTGATGAGAACTATTTAAGAAGTGTATTGGTAGATGCGAACAATAATGATTTGATCCTTTACTCGGATGACGGAGGGCTTTTCTTCTGTTCAGACAGGGAATGGTATGAAAAGTCTGGGATCATCTATATTGACTATGAAAAACCCTTCTATGAGTATGAAGACCAGATATTCATTGATGATGAAAAATATATGACGAATGTTAATACAATTGAACTATATCAATCGGATAACCGGATCTATGTCTGCAGTCTGGATAACTCAGCATATGGCAATATCAATGAGATCCTTTCCATATGCCTCCTTATTATTGTGGTTGCAACCGTCCTTCCTTTCTTGTTGATACGGTTCTTCACGGTGCATTTTTCAGCAAGGGTGGATACTCTGCGTGAAGCGATGCATAAGGCTAGTAATGAGAATTACGACGTGCCCTCGAAGCTCATGGGAGAGGATGAGATTTCTCAGGCCTTCACAGACCTATTAAAGATGGTTGAGAAAATTAAAGATAAGGATGCCAAGATGTATGAAGCCAGGATTAATTCCCAGAAGCTATTGAACGCTCAGCAAAGGATTGAGATGGAAGTTCTTGCAAGTCAGATTAATCCGCATTTCTTATACAACACGTTGGAAACAATCCGAATGAAGGCTTTTAAAGCCGGAGATAAGGATGTAGCTACGGCAATTAAGCTGCTAGGAAAATCGATGCGTTATGTACTCGAGAATACAGGTACTTCTTCAACAACGTTGAAAAATGAGTTGGATTATATTGAGACCTATCTTCAGATCCAGAGGCTTCGTTTTTCTGACAAGATTAATTACTCTTTGGTAGTGGAAGAAGGATTAAATACAGAGGAACATGATATCTTACCGCTCTTGATCCAGCCAATTGTTGAAAATGCAATAGCCCACGGTCTGGAAGAGGTTGAAAAGGATGGATTAATCCTAATTGAAGTATACACGAAGAAAAGAGAACTTCTGCACATTGATATCTCGGATAATGGAGGCGGAATGAGTCCGGCAAGCTTGCAGGCCTTAAGAAGAAAGATAGAAACTCCTCACTTGAATCCGAACAAAAATATCGGCTTATATAATATTAATCAGCGTATCCGTCTATGCTACGGCGCAGAGTACGGGGTCATAGTAGACAGCACACTGGGAAATGGAACGAAGGTTTCCTTAATCCTGCCGTTAACCATCAATATTGAAGATATTTAGGAGGAAAACCGCAGGTAGAAAATGGCGTTAAAACCAGGAAAAATAAGGATTTAAACACTAAAAAAGAAAACAAAAAAGTACTGTATTTTATGTCAAGTAATGATGGTAGTGATGTTTATCGCGTGTGTGTATAATAACTAGAGTAAAGTATTGTCTATATAGGACTAGGAGGATAGTTATGAACACGGATAAACTTGTAAAAACCACAAAGGAGCATATAACCGGTATTTTGTTTAATGTATACCGCATTTTTATCGTCCTGACATTGATTTCCTTATGTATTCCGGCAATTAATCCCGCGAATATTTCTGAATTAATAAATGATAATATGTCTTTGTTCACTTCAGGTATTGATTATGGTTCACTTACAGAAGGAATTATCAGAGCTGTTAACAGAGAGTGGGTACAGGAATCCTCTTTTGTTATTCTATTTATCTCATGCGTAGTAATATTGCTTTCCTTTGCCGGAAATGCTGCCGGTGTGTGCATGTCACTCGGCTCCTTAAAATTAAAGAGACTAGGTAATAAAATATCTGTTTTAAGCTCCGCCACCGGAATGCTTGGAATGGGGGGCATCTATCTAGCTTATGTGCAGATCTCAGAGACAACAAAGCCGGAGAAAGTTGGACCTCATTTTCCTGCTGGTTACTTATTGACCTTAGCAATGATTATAATTATCGTTTTACTATCGATACTACTTCTGATGCTTCAGGAGAAACCCGGAGTATATGATGTATATGAGTTAAAGCAGAAATATAAACTGTTTTTGCTGTTAAGCCCATTTATCGCATTAACTTTCCTGTTCTCTTACCTTCAATTGTGGGGATGGAGATATGCATTCTTTGATTATAAAGCAGGAGATACCTTAAGCTGGGATAAATTTGTCGGATTTAAATGGTTTACATACTTGTTTGAAAATAAAGCGACAAGAGCAGATATTGTGCGTGTAATGAAGAATACCTTCGGTATGAGCGGACTTGGTATAGCAACCAGCTGGTGTGCTATGGCTTTCGCTATCTTTCTATGCGAAATTAAGAACCTTCGCTATCGCCGTTTAATTCAGACGTTAACCACAATACCGAACTTTATCAGCTGGGTTATGGTATATTCCTTTGCGTTTGTTCTTTTCTCAACGGAAGGTTTAGTAAGTAATCTTATCGTAAATAACGGTGGTACAGCCGTTAACTTCCTGATGAACAGCGAACATATGTGGTTGAAGATGCTTGCTTGGGGTTTGTGGAAGGGTATCGGCTGGAGTGCAATTATATACATTGCCGGAATCTCCGGGATTGACCAACAACTTTACGAAGCTGCTACCGTCGACGGAGCAGGTCGTTTCCAGAGAATGTGGCACATAACTGTGCCCGGTTTATTGCCCACGTTCCTTGTATTATTGTTGATGCAGATTGCCGGTATCTTAAGCAATGGTTTGGATCAGTATCTGGTATTTAGAAATCCTAACAATGCGAATCCAATCGAAGTCCTTGACTTATATGTATACCGTCTGGGTATTGGCAGTGGTATTGTTCCGCTTTCCACGGTTGTCGGTATGTTTAAGTCTGTTATCAGTGTTATTCTGTTGTTTGTTGCTAACAAGGTATCGAAGATAATTCGTGGCAATAGCATTATATAGGAGGTGGAAGGATGGCAATCAGTTTAATGAAAAAAAACAAATCAGTTGAGTCAACACCGAAATATCGGGTTAAATTATCCGATGTCATATTTAATATAATAAACTACTCATTTTTCGCGGTTTTTGCTTTGGCATGTATTTTCCCATTTTACTACCTGTTCATTAACACCATCAGCGATAATGATCTGGTACGTATCGGAGCAATTACTTTACTTCCGAAGGGGATCCACTTAGAAAATTATTTAATGCTTACGAACGTGAATGATTTAGGTCAGGCATTTAAGACTTCCGTATTAAGAACCATTATTGGCACAGTCTTGATGGTAGGCGCTTCTGCATTGGTAGGCTTCCTGGTTACGAAGCAGGAGATGTGGGGACGCAGCATCTGGTACCGTATTATGGTTATCACCATGTACTTTAACGCAGGACTGATTCCCTGGTATCTGAACATGTCGATGTTGGGATTAACAGATAATTTCTTAGGTTACATCATTCCCGGTATTGTAGCACCTTATAATATCATCTTGGTTAAAACCTATATTGAGTCCATTCCGGCTGAGCTGGAGGAAAGCGCTTACATTGATGGTGCAACCTATATGAAGGTGTTCTGGAAGATCATATGGCCCTTAAGTAAACCGATCCTTGCTACGATAGCTATCTTTGGAGCAGTAGGTAATTGGAACTCCTTCCAGGATTCCCTGATCTTGATGCAGAACGATGCAAGCCTGCATACCTTACAGCACAGATTATGGATCTATCTGAACGAAGCTAATAACCTTGCTGCGATGATGGCAGGTGAGAATGGACCTCTGTCCTCCGCTCAGCAATCAATGCTTGATTCTAAAACAATCAAATATACGGTATCAATGGTTACCGTACTACCAATCATTTTTGTATATCCGTTCATGCAAAGATACTTTGAGAAGGGTATCATGCTTGGAGCTGTAAAAGGTTAAGAAAGGTATCTAACTGCTTGAGAGCAGTTTTTTATACACGGCAGATCGTGTCAGAATAAAAAAGGAGGAGATATTCAATGGGAAAGACTAAGAAGGTAGTAGCATTGTTACTTGTAATGGCACTTGCTTTTTCATCTCTGTCATTGACGGGATGCAGTAAAGGCAGAGGGGAAACCGTTACTTTAACGATTTACTCACAGACAGCAAACTATACAGGGGAACAGGTTGGATGGTTTGCAAAGGCTCTTTTAGATGAATTCAATGTTAAGGTAAACATTGTAAATGATGCAGATGGTGTATTCGTAACACGTATGGAGTCCGGAAGTTTAGGTGATATCGTAGTATTCGGACAGGATAGCGGGGATTACCTGGAAGCAATTGATAAGGGAATGCTGTTAGATTGGAATGAAGATGATTTGTTAGCAGATTACGGTCCTTATATCAAGGAAAACATGGCGAAAGCGCTTGAGAAGAATGCAGGCATCAGCCCGGATAAAACCACCGTATACGGCTTTGGTCATGCGGTAGCTACATCTGCAGAAGATCATCAGTCCTACTTCTATCATCCGGACATCCGTTGGGATTTATATAGAGATTTAGGATATCCTGAAGTTAATACCTTGGAAGATTATATTGATGTATTAGCACAGATGAAAGAGCTCTGCCCCACTTCAGATTCAGGCCATGAAACCTATGGCGTATCCCTGTTTGATGATTGGGATGGCAATATGGTTATGTTCGTAAAAGCTACCGGCGCGCTGTATGGTTATGACGAGTTCGGTACCGGTCTTTATGAGGTAGAGACCCAGACCTGGCAGGATTGCCTCCAAGAAGGCGGATTTTATTTAAGGTCCTTAAAGTTTTACAATCAATTATTCCAGAAGGGATTACTTGATCCGGACTCCATGACCCAGGGTTGGGATGGAGCACAGGAAGACTATACCGGTGGTGTATCCTTCTTCAGTATCTTTGATTATCTGGGAGGTGACCAGTACAATACGCCGGAGCACCTAGCAGAAGGAAAAGCAATGTATGCATTGCCGGCAGCAGATCAGAAGACATTAACCTATGGTTTGAATGTATATGGCGGTAACAGAGTATGGACCATTGGGGCAAATACTCAGTATCCAGAATTATGCATGGAAATCATCAACTGGTTAAGTACTCCGGAAGGAACAATGACTTTGCAGTATGGTCCTAAGGGAGTAACATGGGATTATGATAAAGAAGGTAAGTCGTATTTGACCGAATTAGGTCTTGCGACTGTAAAAGATAGAGATACAGAGATGCCGGAAGAAGCGGGCGGAGGTACCTTCCGCGATGGTGGAAACCAGATTGCTAACATCACTTGGGCTCTCGATGCATCTAACCCGGATTCTAACGGTGAAACCTATAATTATGAAAACTGGGCTAGTTATAGTGCACTTCAGAATGATGATATCTTAAACGACTGGAGAACATGGGCTGGTTTTACAACACAGGATGAACTTCTTGATTCACGCAGCCACATGGTAGCAGTTGGTACAACATATTCAGAAGCAGCGAGAGGCGACGAGCTGGAATTGAAATGGGAACAGGTGACCAACGCCATCTGTGATTATTCCTGGCAGGCAATTTATGCAGCTAACGATGATGAATTCAATAGAATTGTTGAAGAAATGAGAGAAGTAACAGCAGGCTATGGTTATGAAGAAGTATGCGATTTCTATAGAAATGAAGCAGTAATCAGAAAAGAAAGAGAAGACGCTGTGAAGAACTAATTGAAATCTTCTTGTGGATTTGACTACTTGATATAATTGTTAGGTCTTAATATGAGAGGCTGTTATAATAACAGCCTCTCTTTCCTAACACGAACGGCCGTTAGGTATCATAGGGAGGAGATAAGGAATGAAAATATTCAGCATTGACAGCCCATTATATAAGTTTTTCAGCAGGTTGTGGGATATCATAGTTTTAAATTTTATATGGCTCCTTTTCAGCTTACCGATAATTACCTTCGGTGCAGCTACAGTAGCCGCTTATAGTGTAGCTCTCAAAATGGTTGATGATGAGGAAGGATATATCGTACGTTCTTTTGTAAAGGCGTTTAAGGAAAACTTTAAACAAGGTACCCTCCTGGGGTTAATAACAATAGCAGCGGGTTATATCGTATATATCGATATTGCTATGTTTCATGCCATTGAATCCAACCCTTTACCACTCTTGATCATTGGAGTATTTGCAGGAGCTTATTTTATATTCTCATTGTTGTATGCTTATCCTATGGCAGCAAGATATGAGAACTCAGTATTTAAATTACTGAGGAATTCCTTGGAGATAAGCATCCGGTATGTTGTCAGAACGATAGTACTGCTTGTGCTGATTGGACTGGCCATCGCAATCATGATGTGGAATGTTACGACGATAACAGTCGGGCTTCTGATTGGGCCGGCGTTTATCATTTTTATGATTGCTGCTTTTGCGAAAAGAATATTTCAGAAGATTGAGAAGGATCAAGAATAGATGGCGGCTAATCCGGTAAAATATGATACCTAAGATGAATAGGAATGAGGTGGCTACAGATTACTGTGGCCACCTCATTTTTCAGTGTTTATAGTCTTATCACTTAGTTACTGTTACTCAATATTCTTTCTAAACTCAGCAGGGCTTACTCCGACATACTTCTTAAATTTCTTATGGAAGTAATCCACATTCTTATAGCCAATGACTTCTGAGATTTCATAAACCTTCAACTTGTTCTGTAATAACAACTCCTTGGAATGATTAATTCGTATATAGTCAACATAGCTGTTAAAATTAACCCCTACGGTTTTGCTGAAGATCTTGCCCAGGTAGGCACTATTATAACCAAAGAGTGGGGCAATTGACTCAAGCTTAATATTATTCTGATAATTATGATCTATGTAATAGATAATATCATCAATGATACTGTCCCGTGAGGAGTTGCCAGTTGCGTTCATTATCATCTCGAACTGCTCAGAGAAAAAGCGGATGATTTCATAGAGATAATATTTCTTTTCAATTAGGTCGATGATGGCTGAGTTTGTAGGAAACGGAATGTCAATGGTATTGTAGATATGATTCAGTTTCTCCTTGATCTGCAGGTAGAGGTCTACCAAAAATAACTTTATGGAAGATAAATTAGCATTAATGTTATATAGATATTCATTAAGTTGGAATAAGGTTTCTGCTACCTTTTTACGGTTAAAGGTCTGAAGATGGTCCGTCAGTTGATTAGAGTAATCCTGAAGGACTTCGTTGGTTAGCTCCTTCACCTTCGCATGCATACTTGGCAATTCTTCGAAGCCTAAGGTATGCTGGCCCTGCAGGCAGAAGAAACGGCGGTTAATCAGGGAAAGTGCGTCATTATAGGAGGAATTAATGTCCAACAAATTTCTAACAGGCTGTCCGTAAGCCAAGAATAAAGAATCTAGGGGACTACCCTTTTGGGGAGGGTTCTTCTCATAATGAGTCAGAAAGTCTTGGAACTTCTTCAAGGCAAACTCACCCTTCAGTAGGATGACGTCCATGGCTGATATTTTAATATACTCAAAGGTCTGGTTCCCCTTATTGGTGATCTTAAGCAGGTCTGCAAAATTATAAGCCAGATCTGCTACCTTGCGATTAAAGTTCTCATAAATTACAACCTGATAAATCTCTGTATCCAGATTAAGCTGTCTGATATCCTCTAGGCTTAGAGTAGCTGTTGGGTTGTCGGAAGGAGTTGTGAGCAGCTCTTGCAGGATAGCGCTTTTGGCACGAAGTTTGTATTGATAAACATATTTATCATTCATATTTTCTTTATCAATGGTTTCTTTTACTTTGGTAATTGCTTGCTGCAACTCATCTTCATCAATTGGTTTTGTCAAATAGAAGTCTACCCCATAGCGTATCGCTGTTTGGGCATAACCAAAATCCGAATAACCGCTAAGAAGAATACATTTTCCGGTAAAACCCTGCTCTCTTGCAGCAATAATAACATCGATTCCATGCATTTTGGGCATACGGATATCAAGCAAAACAAGGTTCGGCTGTTTTGTCATAATTTCCAATAATGCATCGTTTCCGTTGCTCGCTTCGCCACATATGGCAAACCCAAGGTTTTCCCAATCCATGATGCATTTCAGACCTTCTCTAATTGACGCTTCATCATCTGCAATAAATACCGTATACATTCTGCACCTCTCATATGATTCCATTAATTTTGCTTGACTTCTATAGTGTTCTATGGAATTTTAATAATAACTCTATTACGGTTTCGTGGCAGCGGAACTAATCTGTCTCAATTTTTATAACAACAGGGAAATTGCTTTTTACCGTTGTAGTTGTAAAGTTGAGACCGGTCTTATCCTTTGTCCATCTAATCGGTTCATCAGAGCCTAGAATCGATATATTACGGATGATTCCGTGGAATTTAGGTGCATTGGAGTTTCCTGATTCCGCCAATGATTTGATACACACCTTTCCATCCTCAGGGTATTGGAAGGAGATAGCATACAAATGCCCGTTTGCCACCGTAAACCGGAAATCCTCGGTTGTGTAACCGGATTGGTTTGTTTCCGAGAATTTTCCTTCCGCATCTTTGGTAGGCCCTTCGCCGAAAGTTCTCCATACCTTACTGTTATAGATAGCTTCACCATTTACTTTAAGCCAATCACCCATATCCTTTAAAATCTGCTTATCCGTATCAGGTAGGGAGCCATCAGCCTTTGGGCATACATTAAGCAGTAGGTTACCATTCTTACTTACGACATCAATCAGATAACAGAGGATATCATAGCTGGATTTATAGTCTAATGAGGTTGTATAACACCAGGAGTTATGGGCTACCGAGGTGTCCGTTTGCCAGTAGAAGGGCTGCACGTTAGCGAATTTACCACGTTCCATGTCGACGATACCGGTACCGAACGCCATGGCCTCGTGCTTATAACAGATGGCAGTAGGGAAGCCCCATTGTGCACCGCGGTTAGAATAATAAGCAGCTATTTTCAATAAATGCTTTTTGTACCCTTCGTGCTGTATCCACCAATCAAAATAAAGAAGTCTCGGATGATACTTATCGATTATCTCGCAAGTACGCAGTAACCAGTCATCTAAAAATTCTTGTGTGGGATAAGGGGAGGCATAGATATCTTCCTGATCCGGCTGTTCTTTCAGGGACGGCCAATAAAAATCACCTCGATGTAAGGGTTCCTTAATGTCGCTGTCAAAATCCTTACCATTTCCCATGAACCATAGATGTTCCGCACGATGGGAGGAGGTACAGAATACAAGACCATCTTCCTCGAAGGCAGCTTTCAGCTCACCTAATACGTCTCTTTTTGGTCCCATTTTAACACTATTGTAATCAGAGAGATCACTGTCATACATCTGAAAGCCTTCATGGTGCTCTGCGACAGGAAATACATATTTTGCTCCTGCTTCCTTAAATAATCTGGACCATTCCTTAGGATCAAACTTCTCTGCAGTGAACATGGGGATGAAATCTTTATACCCGAAATCTTTATGAGGTCCATAGGTTGCAATGTGATGCTCATATTCGGGTGTTCCCTGGAGGTACATATTTCTGGAATACCATTCGTTGTTATAAGCAGGAATGGAATAAAGTCCCCAATGTGCAAAGATGCCGAATTTTGCTTTTTGAAACCATTTAGGCACCTCAAAATCAGATAAAGATTCCCAATTGTCACTGTAAGGTCCTTGCGCAATAACGGTATCAATTCGTTTCAATTCATTTATCATAGCTATCTCCATTCCGCCGCCTAGCCACGGCACAAATAATACCTGAAAGAATTAATTTCCTCTGGGATTTCTTTTGTAGTTATTTATTTAATCGGATTAATAGATGCTTTCTGCTGCTAATTTTCTTGCATTGTCCTGTTCTTTTGCATTTTTTAAATCTTCTTCATATACGGAGCCATAACCCAACGCCTCCGCTTTTTGCTTCATCTCTAGCATCAGGGAATAAAACTCGGTCTCATCATTAGCAAATACCATCTTCCAGGAGTAGTCAACGATGATGGAACGGCATTGGTTTCTCATGGTAATAATCTCAGAGGATGCTTCCGGAGCAACATAGCCGCAGCCAGGCGCTACTAGAATCATTTGATTATTATCAAGATATTCATGAGTAGAATCAGCGCCCATATAGGTTCTCCAGTCGAGATCAAGCGGACTGACCTCCATATTAATTACAGAATCCCATAGGGAGTAATAATAATGATAACCATCGGGATCCAAATCACTGAAAGCAATGGGTTTGTAATTTAATTGAGATACACCGTCGGTCCAGGTTCCACCGCCCCATTCCTCCGGAACATCGGCTCCACCACCTAACAAGGTCTGTTTACCGAATGCAGTAAGATATGGGCCATCAGCACCCATGTCCCAGGTCAGACCCTTCGGGCCTGCAGTTCCGCCGGTCTCCTGAGCACATCCGACCTGGATGCCTTCAGGAGAATATAACCAGTCGATGAAGTCCGCCAGTCTCTCAGGATCTTCAGCCTTAGAGCCGATGGAGATTACTGTTTTTTGATTGCCTTCATTATTACAACCATAAGAGAAGATCTTCATATCATTTATAGGAGCCAGCATATAGCCCTTACCGGCTTCCTTGTTCTTAGTAGTATTATAGGCAGATTGTCCGAGCCATGGCCAAGGAGAGTATAGTATAGCACCATCCTTATATTTTTTGTAAAGATCATCATAAGATTGGATATCAGAATCCGGATCCACTAATCCTTTTTGGTTAGCTGCAAAATATAATTTAAGGATTCGCATGTAGATAGAATCTGAGTCTAAAATGCTTTGATAATCAGAGCCGTCTGCTTTCGCCAGTACAAAACCGATTTCATCATAGCCATAAAAGCAGGCAGGTTGCTTAGCAGCATTCATCATATTTCCATCCCAATCCTTAAAGAAGGAAAAGGCATAGGTGGGATTTCCTGTGTCAGTAGTCGGCATTACTTTTTGCATCTGTTCCAATACAACAAGTAAGTCTTCCAAGGTACTCATCTCAGGGTACCCAATAGCGGAATATAAGTCCCATCGAAGATATGATCCGTAAATTGGATCAAGACCCTCGCTTGGGGATGTTGCCGGCTGTGAGGAAATTTCTGAAGGGATGGCATAGATGCCGTCCTGGGTTAATTTTTCATTTAATAGACTGATGGAGGTACTATATTTCATAATATCCAAACCGTCCAATAAGGAGCTCATGTCAATTACCAGATCATCATCAACAAGGGCTTGCATGTTTCCATTTTCCGTACCGCAAATAATCAAATCACCGACATTACCGGAAGCCATACGCATCTCGAACAGAGTATCACCACCGCTAGCTACATTGGGGGCAATGATATTCAATTCCATATTAAATTTGTATTTCACAATTTCAGCAAACAAACAGGATTGAATTCCTTCAAAGTTTGCCAGCGAATCAAATACATCTACGACGATAAAATCCTCATAGGGACTTTCGCTTGATTTTGCATTGTTATATGAGCTATTACATCCTGCGATAGGTAGAAGGGTGATGGCACAAACCATCAATACACAAAGGAATTTTTTCTTCATACAATTTCCTTTCAAAAGTATTTTTCACGGCAAATGATTTAGCTTAAATGCAGAAGATCTGATTAAATGCAACTGTTAATCCAAAGTTACTAAGCTTCATAATAAGAAATTTGTCTTGCTGACTCTTTATATTGTTTTGGGGTAACACCCTTCGCCCTGTGAAAGGATTTTATAAAATAACTGATATCATTAAAACCGCAGCTGAAAGCCACTTCTGTTACACTTGGATGGATCTCAGCCAGCTGTTCACAGGCACATTCAATTCGGTAATAATTCAGGTATTCCATGGGAGTGCATTGTGTCATTTTTCTAAAAAAATGGCAGAAATAGCGAGGGCTTAACCCGGCCACCTGTGCCATGTCTTCCAGAGTAATTGCTTCTGCATAATGCTCTTCTATATAGTTTAAGACATCCTTAAACCGGTTGATCTGCTGGATCGCTACGGTTGAGGAATTAGTGTTAACATAATAAGCCTGGGATGCAATCATGGTACCTAGCAAGGTATAAAGGGAGCCCTGAACCAGGAATTCAAAGCCCGGCTTCCTGTCACTCATAGCAGAGAACAAATCATTCACAGAGCGGCTTAAGGCATCGGCAGTTCCATCCTGCTTTAGATTTATTATTAACTCATGGCGAGTAAGCTGACTAATCAGCTTATTACACATCTTATTGTTGCTAAGCAATAAGCGCATGTCAAATACGACACACTCATAAACACAATCTTCAGGTATGCCTCCATGGGGAGTGCCACCATGGATAAACAGGATATCATTCTCCAAGGCCTGAACGGAAGTGCCATCCACAGTTATCTGGAAGCTCCCTTGTAAAATCCGAATAATTTCATACTCCGGATGCCAATGATATGGCATCTGATACCGGGGATGGGTAGATTCCACATGATAAAAAGCAATAGGAAAATCAAAGGTTCCCTGCAGTTTTTCCTCTCGATAATCCAAATACTTCAAAGCATACCCCCCTAACCATAAAAAGTGAATATTGTTATACTTTATTTTATTATAGCACAAGCAATCATAGGGATGCAATTGTATAATAAATATAAGGTCATAAAAATTTATTGAGTAAATTAACTATATCATGAGGCAAATATTAAAGTAAAGTTGAAATAATCCGCAAAATGACAGAAGGTAACTAGAATCATTGATTGGTATAGAATGAATAGAAACAGAGTACAACTTATTCATATGTCATCAGCAAGTTTCATAAAATGAATAAACAAGATTAAGGAACAACCAAAGTATGAAATTTCTGATTTATATATCCGACTATATTATTCCATTTATTTTCTTTTATATTGTAGGAATGGGGCTTCTGACGAAGCAGCACGTCTTTGATGATTTTATTACCGGGGCGAAGGAAGGGTTCAAGGTAGTTCTTGATATTCTGCCTACGCTTATTGGTCTGATGGTTGCGATTGGGATTCTGCGTGCCTCTGGAGTTCTACAAATTATAGCAGATTTACTGAAACCCCTGACAGATTTTATACATTTTCCTTCGGAAGTGGTTCCACTGGTTATTATCAAGATGTTTTCATCATCAGCAGCAACCAGCCTGCTCCTGGATGTCTTTAAGGAACATGGGCCGGATTCTTATCTTGGAAGACTGTGCAGCATTATCATGAGCAGTACGGAAACAATCTTTTATACGCTGGCAGTATACTTTATGGCAGCAGGAGTGAAGAAGACCAGATACACCCTGATCGGGTGCCTTCTGGCAATGCTGACAGGGGTAATCGTGAGTACGCTTGTAACAAATTTGGTATTTTGATTACGAATAGTAAGAGTTAGGTGTTGGAAGGAAAGGTTCCAATGCCTTTTTTATGGTATGATTTTTCTTTAAATCTAGAGATCAAATGTATATAATGGAGTTAAAGGGAAGATTCTGTTAATGAGGTATATCCTTATGGAGGTGTTATTATGGCACTAGTTGGTGCATTTATCGTTCCACATCCACCCCTACTGATACCTGAGGTGGGTAAAGGACAGGAAAAACAGGTCAGTAAGACATTAGAAAGCTATCGTGAGGTTGGGAAGCGAATTGCGGCGCTGAAGCCGGATACCATTATCATAACCACTCCTCATTCCATCCTGTATTCGGATTATTTTCATATTTCACCGGGGAAGACGGCTAAAGGTGACTTTGGTAAATTCGGTGCTAAAAGTGTATTCTTTCAGGTAGAGTATGATGAGGAGTTTGTGGACACCTTGGAGCGTTGCGCAGAAAAAGACGGCATCGAGGCCGGAACTCTGGGTGAGAAGGAGCCTTTCCTCGATCATGGAACGATGGTTCCGCTATACTTTATTAATGAATTTACCAGAGACTATAAATTAGTGAGGATCGGGTTATCCGGACTATCGAATACGGATCATTATCGCCTTGGAAAATGTATTGCCAGGACAGCCCAGAAGCTTAACCGGAGGATTGTGCTTGTAGCCAGTGGCGACCTTTCTCACAAACTGAAAGAGGACGGGCCTTACGGATTTGAATCAGAAGGTGTGCGCTTTGATCAGGAGATTACTGAGGCCATGAAAGAAGGTGATTTCCTGCAGTTTATGGAATTCTCGCCGGATTTCTGTGAAGCTGCAGCCGAATGTGGGTTAAAATCCTTTGTCATTATGTCGGGAGCCCTAAGTGGTAAAACCGTAGCATCGGAGCTCTTATCATATGAAGGGACCTTTGGCGTGGGATATGCGGTGTGTGAATTTAAGATAACCGGAGAAAATGAGAACAGGAATTTTGATCAGATATTTACAGAGAAGCAAAGGGCAATGGCGAAGGAACGTCAGAAGCAAGAGGACCCTTACGTCCATTTGGCAAGATTATCCCTGGAAACCTATGTTCAAACCGGTAAACGTGTTAAAATACCGGAAGGCCTTTCGGAGGAAATGACTGGTCGAAGAGCAGGTGTCTTCGTATCCTTAAAAAAACACGGGGCTTTACGAGGTTGTATCGGAACAACCGGACCTGTCACGGAGAGTATTGCTGAAGAGATCCTTCGTAATGCGGTAAGTTCAGGAATGGAGGATCCGAGATTCCCGCCCGTAACGGAGGGCGAACTACTTGAGCTGATCTACAGCGTGGATGTATTAGGAGAGGCAGAACCGATCAATGCTACGTCGGAACTTGATATAAAACGCTACGGAGTTATCGTTGCTTCAGGAAGAAAACGGGGCTTACTGTTACCTAATCTGGAAGGAGTAGACACCATTGAACAACAGGTATCCATAGCAAAGAAGAAAGCAGGTATCTACGATAATGAGAAGTTCACCATGGAGCGTTTCGAGGTGGTGAGACATAAATGAGAGTACAATGTGAGATATGCCCCCATCACTGTAAGATAGAAGAAGGGCATCTTGGGTTATGTAAGGGACGTAAAAATCGGAATGGACAGATTGTCAGTGATAATTACGGTAAGCTTACAGGACTTGCCTTAGACCCCATAGAGAAAAAACCACTATATCATTTTCATCCGGGCAGTATGATATTATCCGTCGGAAGCTACGGATGTAATTTGAATTGTCCTTTCTGCCAGAACTGTGATATCTCCATGGTAGGCGGAAATGAGGTAGAGACAATGAAATTCAGCTGTGAGAAGTTGGTTGAGAAGGCATTATCGTTGAAAAGCAGTGGTAATATTGGTATTGCCTTCACTTATAATGAGCCCTTAATAGGATTTGAGTTTGTAAGGGATTGTGCAACTCTGGCAAAACAGAAGGATTTGAAGAACGTAGTTGTAACGAATGGTTACATCTGTGAGGACCCTTTAAAGGAGTTGCTTCCTTTCATCGACGCCTTCAACATTGACCTGAAGGGATTTACAGAAGAATATTATCATAAACTGAGAGGGGACCTGGCAACAGTAAAACGGTCCATTGAACTGGCCTCTGACCAATGCCATGTTGAGGTGACTACCTTAATTGTTCCCGGTGAGAACGATTCCGAGGAGGAGATGGAGGAGCTTTCGGGATGGCTTGCGAGTGTTAATCCGGAGATACCACTCCATATCTCACGATTCTTCCCGAGATGGCAGATGCAGGACAGGGAGGCAACACCTGTGAGAGAAGTATATCATCTCGCACAGATAGCCCGTAAGAAGCTGAAGTATGTTCATGAGGGCAACTGCTGAAGTTACAAATAGCTGTTATCGGTTACATTTGAATGAACGATGTAGTAATATAATCGGATAGAATTAATGTTACAACAATCCTACCGATCATTTCGAAGCAACAGGGAGAAGCATAATGAACGCTTCTCCCTGTTGCTCTATCTTTATTGTTATAACCTATTCCGCTGATATACTCTTTTTAAATCTTAATGCAGAGATTGCGATTAAAGCTATAAAGTTGGCGCAGAGAACTATAATTCCAAAGGTGCTGATTGTCTCACCGCCGAGTAAATAGCTGACCTGTTGGCCGAAGGTGAATTTTGATATTGCTTCAATACCGGGATTGAAGTTAGCCAACATCGGCATAAAGGCAAATACCATACCGAAGGGAACCGCAAACCCATTTGCAGCTGCAGCATTCTTTGAGAATAAGCCGATACACACGCCTAGAATAATGGAAATTAGGCATCCGATTGCGATTGCTAGAATAAAAAGCAGGGACTTTTCCAATGACTTGTTTATTAACAACAGGAATACACTGCTCGAAAGTATAGTTGCAAGGAATATAAAACCTCCGATACTCAACAGGTATTCTCTTAAAGTTACATTAGACATAATCAGGACTCGGAGGGTGTTTTTCTCTTTCTCCTCCGTAATAATACTGGCGGTTGCAACAATCGGGGTAAATACACAATGCATGGTGGCAAAGATGGAAATAAAGAAGCTTCCCATATCCGCTTGATCCTTCATAGCCTGAGTCATGATGACTGCAATCACCGGATATACGATAAATAATACAAGCACCGGCAGGTTCTTAAATACATCTTTTACCTGCTTGTGAAATAAGGCAGTTATATTCTGTATACGCATTATACATCAAGCTCCTTTCCTGTTAATTTCATGAATACGGTTTCCAAATTCGGCTCGGAAGAATGGATGGCTTCCACATTGTTCTTGGCAAAAAAATTGGCAATACGGTCAGCATGATCCGGATTATTAATAAAGGTCTCTGTCTTGCCATCTCTTCCTAGGATGGTGACGGTATTGTCCTTGTTATATTTCCTGCACAGTTCATCCGGAATACCGAACTCTACGATGTTACCCTCGTTCAAAAGTGCGATATGATCACAGAGCTTGTGGGCTTCAACCATATTATGAGTCGTTAGGAAGATAGTTGTTCCATCTTTTTTCAGCTCCAGAAGAAGCTTATGGATCTCATTGGCGGTAGCCGGATCAAGGCCACTGGTAGGTTCATCGAGAAACAAAAGCTTTGGACGATGTAGTAAAGCTCTTGCCAATACAAGTCTTTGCTTCATTCCTTTTGATAGCTTTCCTGCGGAGGCTTTCACATCTGTAAGGCCTACACGTGTCAGAATCTTCGCTACATTTTCTTTCTTAACTCCATTGAATCTGGCAAACAGTACGATATTATCATAACAGGTCAGTCTTTCATAAATACCGCTGTTATCCATCAGCATACCAATTTCCGAATAGATAGTTCTATCCAGCTTATCACAATTCTTTCCCAAGATCTGGGCTGAACCAGAGTAGGAGAGCTGCCCGGTTAATATTTTGATCAGCGTGGTTTTACCGGCACCGGAAGGTCCTAGGAGGCCAAATATTTCACCGGAAGGTATGTTTAAGGATATATTCTTAAGTACTTCCTTCTCTCCAAAGGTTTTTGTCACCTGTGTGAGGTTGATACTATTCATTGTCGTCATCTCCTTCATGTTGATTTTTATATTGGGAAAGCAATTTATCATACTGCCTATTTTCTAGTTTTGTTTTTATAACCATGAACAACAGGCCAGCAACAAAACCGCCTAGAAAGAAGACGAGGAATAAAAGCCAGGCATAATAATTATCAAAGGAAAACCATCGAAATACGATGATATAAATTACGTGAATGATAAAGATACTGATCACCAATAAGGTGGCTTTCCAGATTGCTTTCATATTTTTAATTATTTTATCACTATAAAAAAGAGCCCTTAAAGCTGCTACTGTGGCTGCGGCTAGAAAAAACTGCAGCATAGTAGGTATTGCAAGACCTTGTGATCCTAATCTATAGATGGGTGATATGGTTTTTGCACCCTCTCCGAAGAAAATGGCTAATAACATCAATAATAAAATATCTACTGCAAACAAGACAAAGGTTTCTGTTAAAAAAGAAAATATGTTATTGCGCTTACTATCCATTATTTCACCCCCAACTTATTTTTTATGATTGGTGCGTATTGTCTCGATACAAACAGCTTCTCGTTATTACTCATGGTGACTAACAGTTTTCCATCAATGTCTGCTTTAATGGAGATGATCTGGTTAAAGTTAAGAATGCAGGATTTACCGGCCCGGATAAAGTCCAGTGAAGCCAGCTGCTCCTCTAGCTCATAAAGCTTAAGGTCAGTTTCGTATATATTCGTCTTTGTATAAAAGAAAGTCTTTTTGTCAACGGTATCTACATATAACACCTTAGCAGCATCTAGAATATAAGTCTGATTGTCTTTTCTTCCGGTCAGCTTCAAATCCATCACACGAAGCATTGAGATAAGTTTTTCTACCTCCGTACTTATCCGGTTGCAGCTGATGGTTATCTCCGTCTCCGCCAGCTTCGAGTCCTCATTAATATGTATCTTCAAACAATAGCACCTCCGTTTCGATTATTACTATACTTATTTTACCATTTATTTTCAAGCTTTCCAGACTATGTTGCGAAAAATAGATACTTAGTTGCGGAAAATTAGATTTGAACGTAGGAATCTAATTAGAAACTTCAATAGCAATACTTCACTTGATTGCTTTATAAACCAGTTGTTACTCTACGATAAAGCTATGAGAAAATCCTTAGTGAATTAACCAACTCATAAGGAGTCGTCAATTTATAAATACTCTACCCATAGCTTAACAATTAATTGTTTCTGGTTTTATAAAGCAATCTTTGTAGTTTCTCCTACGAAGTTTTACTTAGTTTCACATAAATACGGTGGAATTGTTCAAACTAATTTTACGTCTATAATTAGTGGACGTTTAATAAAAGAGGTATGGATTTTTGTTGTGTTAAGAAAGGAAAGGTGAGATATATGAACGAGGGTAAACGGGAAAAAGGTAGGCAGAAGAAGCAGCAGGAGAAGTTTAACAGCGTGTCAAACTCTGTGAAACCTGAGAATCAAAATCAAAACCATAATGTTAGAAAAGAAGGTGTCGGAAGACAGCAAAATAAATACCGAGATGAATTGTAGACAGGTAATTCATAGGTGCATCTAAAGATAAGCAACAAAGCGTTGCATGTCTGAGATGCACCTTATTTACGTTAATATACATCAGCGAACAGAGACAACGCAGCTGAGCCGGCTATGAATTGGCTGTGACTCTGTGAATCGGCTGAGACTCTGTGAGTCGTTCATTGAGTCACTCGGTGAGTGGCTCAATGGTTTCTTGGGTTGTATTAGCATAAAAGCTGTTGTATAATGGTTAACATATATTTAGATATTCAAGAGATAAGAGGATTTATTATGATATTTGAGACACACGCACATTATGATGATGAAGCATTTGATATAGATAGGGATGAGTTGTTAGAAAGCTTTCCGAATCAGGGAATTAGTTCTATTATCAATGTCAGTGCAGAACTGAAGAACGTAGAGAAAATTCTTGCCCTGGCGGAGAAGTATCCATATATCTACGCATCTGTTGGTATTCATCCCAGCAATACCGGAGACTTGAATGAAGAACGATTCTTGTGGTTGAAGGAAAAAGCAAAGCACCCAAAGAACGTGGCTATCGGAGAAATAGGACTAGATTATTACTGGGATACTCCGGACAGACAGATACAGAAGGTGTGGTTTGAGCGGCAGATAGAACTTGCAAGGGAGATAAAACTCCCGATGATAATTCACAGCAGAGATGCTGCCAATGATACCTACCACATGATGAAAGATGCAAAGACTGAGGAAATCGGAGCTATTATCCATTGCTTCGGGTATGGAGTAGAGCAGGCGAGACTTTACTTGAATATGGGATTCTATTTGGGAATTGGAGGAGTACTTACTTTTACTAATGCTAAGAAACTGAAGGAAGTCGTAGAATATGCTCCCTTAGAGCAGTTAGTTCTGGAAACGGACAGCCCTTATCTAGCACCGGTACCTTACAGAGGGAAACGAAACAACTCCCTTTATCTGACCAATGTTGCCCAGGAAATCGCAAAATTAAAAAACATAGATTACGAAACAGTCCTTCGGGTAACCGAAGCGAATGCGAAGATGTTCTATAGAATATAAGAAGATATGTGAGGATACGTATGGCTACCTTGGGAAATCCCAAAAACACGATAGAGGTTTTAAATAAATATAAGTTTGTATTCCAGAAGAAGTTCGGACAGAACTTTCTGATTGATACCCATGTATTAGACAAGATTATCCGAGCAGCAGACATTACTAAGGATGATTTTGTTCTGGAAATAGGCCCAGGAATCGGGACACTGACCCAATATCTCTGTGAGAATGCAAGAGAGGTAGTTGCCGTTGAAATCGATCGCATGCTGATACCGATCTTAGAGGATACTCTTTCAGAATATGATAATGTAACCGTAATTAATAATGATATATTAAAACTTGATCTGAATACACTGGTAAAAGAACGTAATGACGGGAAGCCCATTAAGGTGGTAGCAAATCTTCCTTACTATATTACCACACCAATCGTAATGGACCTGTTAGAGCGTCATCTGCCGCTAAAGAATGTGACAGTCATGGTTCAAAAGGAAGTAGCAGACAGGATGCAAGCAACGCCTGGTGGTAAGGAATATGGGGCACTTTCGCTTGCTGTCCAATACTATGCTAAGCCTTATATTGCAGCAAATGTACCTCCGAATTGCTTTATGCCACGACCGAGCGTCGGCTCGGCAGTAATCAATCTGACATTGTACGAGAAAGCACCGATTGAAGTGGCGAATGAGAAATTGCTGTTTAAAATGATACGTGCTTCCTTTAACCAACGCCGTAAGACCTTGGTTAATGGATTGAATAATTCACCGGAGTTATCCTTTTCGAAAGAAGAAATTCAGAAAGCTCTCGAATCCTTAGGTATCTCTGAAAATATCAGAGGGGAAGCGCTGTCTCTGGAACAGTTTGCAGCACTGGCCAACGCATTGAAGTCTTAATAAAAAACTGTTAATCTACCTAGAGCCAAAGGGGATAAGCGGTCGATATAAATTACAAGGAAAACCTCCTAATATAGCTTAATAAAGCTGTATTAGGAGGTTTCTGTATGGTTGTGGATTCTCTGTTTCAGAATATAGGCATTGGTATAATGCCAACCCAATCGGAATATATTGAATAGAATTATGAAACAACCTGATTTGGTATAGAAAGCGAGGGAGTGATTGTTGGCTGATTATAAAAGAATGGTTTCATACATGTATCAATATGAGAATGGTGTTAAAAAAAAGAATGTAGGATATGCACGGATAGAAGCAAAGAACGGACAATGTAAAATAACCTTACATATGCAGCTGCTCGGTCAGATAGATAGTATCTTCCCCACCTACTTAATCCAGAGAGATGAGAAAGGCTTAGAATTAATATATCTGGGAGACACGATTCTAAAGAATCAAGTTATGGATAGCAAACTTAATGCAGAAGAGAATAATATTATGAATACAGGTCACAGACTGTCAGAGATGGGTGGCCTTCTCTTATTTATGCATGACAATATATTCTTTGCTACAGAATGGGATGACAAAATTATTGATGCAAGCGAAGTTTTAGATGCACTTAAGCCCAAGAAACAGGCAAAGCAAAAGGAAGAAGAGGAAGAAGCGGAAGAAGAGGAAGTAGAATTGGCGGCAGCCATAATCCCTGCTACGATAATAGAGCCTGAAAAGTCCGAGAAGCTTTCACCGGAAGGACTAAGCCTCGTAGAAGAGATTAATATACCAAAATATAAATTACCACGCGGCTGGAAGACTATAGAACGGATGCAGAAGCCCAAAGTAGCGGAGGTGGCAGTTGAGGTTTATCAACAGCGGGAAAATCAAACGCAAGAAAATCAACAGCAGGATAATCAATTTCAGGAAAAAGCAGATGAAAGTATGAAGACGGCAGCAATTCAGGAAGAAACAGTTATTGCAGAACAGGAACAGTCTGAGTTAGAACAGTCATTGGAAGAAACGCGGTTTTATGTAGAAGATCAGCCAATGGAAGAAGGCAATTCAAACGAAACGAATGATTCACCAGAAAAGGATAGCGCTGAGGAGGATCTGATGGAGCAGCCGGAGGATCTGGTTGCGAAGAAATTGTTTGATTCTTACCCGAGAATTTACCCTTTTGAGGATAATGAGATTATCCTATGTGTAAAAATAGAACCCAAGGACATCGGCATGCTTCCGAAGGATCTCTGGGCACTAAGCAATAATAGTTTCTTAATGCATGGTTTTTATTGTTATCACCACCTAATTTTTGCGAAGATGAAGGATAAGTACGGCAGTCGTTTTATCCTTGGTATCCCTGGTATTTATCATAATCGGGAGCGTTTCATGGCAAGGATGTTTGGTTTTGAAAGTTTTAAGTCAATCCGAAGACGGGAATTGCAACAAGGAGATTTTGGTTACTGGTACCTTGAGGTGAATTTCTAAGGCAGCTCATCCGGGTTAATCAGTGCATACCGTTTGTGATCTGTCCAGACACCGTTAATCCGTGCACAGGAATGAGAGATTCCTTCATATTGAAAGGAAAGCTTTTTGATTAGGTGAAGGGAAGGCTTGTTATTCCGCATAATATATGCTTCGACCCGGTGCAGGTGATACTCCTTGAAAATGATAGTAAGACATCTGCTGATGCTTTCCATGGCATAACCCTGATGTTGATGTTTCTGGCTAATTTTATAACCAAGGCTGCAGCTTTGATAGGGTTCCTTAAGAAGGTTTTGAAAACAGATTGACCCGATGATTTCCTCCGGATTATCTTTTAAAAAGATCCAGAATCTAATAAGCTTTCCTTCTGCCATCTGGTTATATTCCGCAGTAGCTCTTCGATTATGATAGGAAAGGGTATAGAAGTTTTGCCCTCTGACGGGTTCCCAGGATTCAAAGGCATCCTTATTCTCTTCATAAAAAGACAGGACAAGATGTGCTGAGTCCTTGTTTAAGGACATGAGCATAAGACGTTCTGTTTCGTAGATTTTAACCATGGCTTAAGCCTCATTTCCAATTAATCAACCCCGCGGAGGGAGACCTGTTTGATAAAAGGAGTAAGTATTTCAACGAACTCAGTTAAGGTTTCCTTCGTATGGCTGTTCAAACCGGGTAATATTACATCGCCAGAATCCTTGTAAGACTGAAGATAATAAGAATCGGAACCTTTCAGCCATTCTCCGATAGAAAGAATATCTTCTTTGGTGTGGAATTCCTTTACGATTGTTGTTCTGAATTCATAATCTATGGTGCCTGATAGAAGAAATGAAACACTTTCTTCAATATTTACTAGATCCAGGTTTGCCATGCCTGAGGTCATTTTGTACTTTTTTTGGGAGTTTTTAATATCCATTGCGATATAATCGATTAGTTTATCTGTTGCCAAGGACTTCATCATCGAAGGATTTGTTCCGTTCGTATCTAATTTTACACGAAAACCAAGTTCCTTAATCTCTTTAATCAGATTAGGAAGCTCCGGATACAGAGTCGGTTCGCCTCCGGTGATGCAGACACCCTCCAAGACTCCAACCCTTTTCGATAAGGTGGAAAGAACCTCTTCGATTGGAACCACCGGCTGAGTCGACACTTTGATAACCAAAGATGCATTATGGCAAAAAGGACATCGCATATTACAGCCTCCAAGGAAGATGGTAGCAGCTAGATGTCCCGGATAATCGAGTAAAGTCAATTTATTAAAACCATTGATCTGCATATTGTCTCCTCTAATCAGTTATGTTAGAATTACTATACCAAATTATGAAGAACTAGTCCAGAAGTAAAGGAACGTAGAACGATGATGAGTGAAAAATATATGCGGGAAGCACTGAAGGAAGCTAAGAAGGCAATACGCTTTGGAGAAGTTCCAATCGGGTGTGTTATCGTATATCAGGATAAAATAATCGGTAGAGGTTTCAATAAACGGAATACCAAGAAGACAACCTTGGCACATGCTGAACTGATTGCAATTCAGAAAGCGAGCAAGACAATGGAGGACTGGCGTTTGGAGGATTGCACCATGTATGTAACTCTTGAGCCCTGTCAGATGTGTTCGGGTGCTATCGTGCAGGCCCGAATTAAGAAGGTTGTCATTGGGACAATGAATCCTAAGGCAGGCTGTGCAGGTTCTATTCTTAATATTCTACAGATGAAGGAGTTTAATCATCAGGTGGAGCTTGAGACAGGTGTCCTTGAGAAGGAATGTACTGATGTTCTGCAGGCGTTTTTTAAAGACTTACGGATTCGTAATAAATTGGAAAAGCTTGAGGGTTGACATTCCGTAATAAAAATTATATACTTGGCATACAGCTTTTTGAGGAATAAAACTATCATATTTGAGTTAAAATTGCTGTATATTATTTAGTCATAAAGTTTCCGTGCAGCCGGGGAGATAGCGGTGCCCTGTACCTGCAATCCGCTACAGCAGGGGTGATGTTCTGCCTAGGGTGACTTACTGTAGGGCCGCCCTTTATAAGTGATGTTGACGTCTGGGTCTTACGCAACAGGAATTTGTGAATCGTGTCAGGTCAGGAATGAAGCAGCACTAAGCGAAATCTCTTGTGTGCCGTAAGGCTACCTGGACCGAGTTAACTGTAAAGGTAACGCCTATGGTAAGCATTCAAAGCAGAGCGCACGGAGAAAATTCACGATAAAAACTGAGAACAAAAAAGAAAAGGAAAGATATCGAAGTGAGTTTACTCACGAGAGATATCCTTCCTTTTCTTTTTTAGGCGAAGCCTACGTGACCGAGAGGCCGGAGGCATCGAGGTTAGGTGTTCTCAGTTTTTATAATAGAATAAGAAGCCTACGTGACCGAGAGGCCGGAGGCATCGAGGTTAGGTGTTCACAGTTTTTAAATCTACTAAGCATTTTGTACTAGTTTTCTGCATTTGCGACACATTTCGCTTTTGATAATTAATAATCTGAGATATAATATAATTAACTTGATATGTGCATAGGCGAGTGGATTGGATGGTGTGATAGTGGGTATAAAAATGAATCTTAATGCCGTAAATCAATTCTCTAAGGGCTCCGAGTTCTATACGGAGGGAGAGCTTGTATTTAGCGTGGCTATGATTATCAAAGGCAGGGTTCTAATTCACAACAAAGGTGCAAAGATAGTTATGAGCTCCGGTGCATTTCTTGGCATTAATGATCTTTATTCAGGCAGATATCTCAGCACCTATACAGCATTGGATGATTTAATGATTTACGTGTATCCGGTAAATCGAATTGAAGAGCTGGAGGTCGTATTATCTTCAAATAAGGATTACCACGGCTTTATGGTTGCTTCTTTCTATAAAATGATATATGAATTAGAACAAATCCATCAGGGACTGATAAAGAACGGCTCGGAGTTATATGATTTTCTAAAAAGCACCTATAAGAATTACCTCACGTTAGCTACCCGTTGGGGCTATAAGGCTCGGATATCAGATCGGATAGCAGGACTGGTACCTCTGGATAGCGACTTAGAGCTGATCAGTGACCGGATCAACTATTATATGGAATGTAGGAACCTTCCTCTGGACGCAGTGAAAATGTTCTTTTCTTATGGTAATGCCATAACACTCTATCAAATTGAAGATGAAGTTAATATTGTTAATCAGCAGTTGGCGGACCTTAAGGAACTCGCTGATGAATATACTGCCATGGCAGAATGCCTGATTAATGAAAGTGAGACCTGTCTGTTTAAGCTGATTGCCGAGATATCCGTAGAGGTTGCCGGTTCCAATGGCGGCGGGGATGATATGTTGGATATCATGGACGGAATTATAGAAGAGATAAATAAAGCCGAACTTTTTACAGAGAAGATGTTAGGTAAGAAACTTAAGATTAGTCGTAAAAAAATGGAAGAGGTTTATCATCTGCTGTTAACTGGCAATAAAGGGAAAGAAATAAGTACGGAAGCCCTGCTAAAATATTCGAAAGAGGATTCCATGAAGGTACTAGCAGAACTTAGTAATTCCTTTAAAACAATCCTCGATTTTGCAGGTATTTCCGGAGAAAAAGCTGAGGAAATGGAATTAACATTGCTGGATTATGTGAATCTGAGAGACAAGCTATCCACTGATGACAGCGCAAGAGCAATCCGAAGGAAGATTACGGAAAACCATTATGAGATATATAAGCCAATATTCATAAAAGCACATAGAGAGAAAAAGGTTCCAAGAGTGATAGATCTTTTTCTTAAATATGGCTTTGCGGATGAACGGCTTTTAACAAAAGAGCAGCTTCTTTCCCTCTACTTCTTACCAGAGGATGAGCAAACACAGGGACTTTGTACAGTTTACGATATTAAAACCTGGCTGACATTGATTTACGAAGGGAAGAGAGAACCATCGAAGAATGAGTTTGATTTGGAATATACGGAGTATCTTACCAGTTTGAAAAAACAAGGCAATTTGACTGAGAAAGAGGTAATCGCTTCTTTAAATGATCCGAATAAAAAGTTGGAATATGAAATACAGAATATGTTTCGTTACAATAACCGTACAACCAATGGTCAGATTACCAGCTTTGTGCCGGTCTTACACAAAGACCTTCTGGCAAGTGATTTTGGAAGATTATTTGTTACCGCAGCCAAAGTTAATGAAACAATTAACAGTATTATGAGTATCGATTATTCCGTATTCGACCGTGAAGTGCTCTATGTAAATAAAGAAAAGAATATCGTGAAGGAATATATTATGAAGAGAGTTTTACCGGATATTATTCTAATGCCTAATGTAGGAAGTAACGGTGTTATGTGGCAGGAGATATCGGGAAAACGCAGAGACAGTTCAGGAAGATTCCTTTTGCCGACCTTTACGGACATTACTATTGGTACCTTATTAGTTCGGATCTTGGGCAAATACAGATGGGAGCTTTGTCGTACAATAGAAGGCCCGGCTTGGAATGATATTTCTCATAAATCACTTACTTCTGAATATTGTGATTATCTACAATTCTATCGTAAGAATAAGGATCTTTCAGAAGAGAAAAAAGAGAAGATCAAGTCACAGATACAAAAAGGTCGTAATAATAACAGAGAGATCTTTGTGATTGACTATGAGCATTGGATTAATTACGAAGCGATCGGTGCATTGAAGCTAAATAAACCGGTTAGAGAAATTTTGGCAACCCACGTTCCATTTGCGAAGGAGATTAGGGAGCAAATAAAAAGCCAACCTTTATTTGAAGAAGCAATGTCAAGATATTATCGGGAGAAGCAGAAGAAAGTACGTGAAATTGAAGGAAGATACCGACTATTGCAAAAGGATAATATAGAAGTTACCCCGGAATTATTGGATACGCTTAACTATCATCGGGACTTATAAACAAATGCAATAATTGAGAATATCTTATAATAAATGGCAATAACAAAAGTTGTCTCAAAATATTTTAATTTGAGACAACTTTTTTCATCTTCCAATGCTTTATACTTGTCTAAAGAAGTCAGGAATGGTAGTATATAATCAATATGGAGGAGGGTGTGTCATGGGTAGTTACGAAAATATTGTAAAGATAGAAGAGATCAGAAAAAAAAATAATGAGGGAGACCTGCTATCTGCAAAAAGGATTCTTGATACCATGGAAATCAGGAAGATTAAGAATATCGCAGATCTTAATCTTATTGCTGAAGTCTATGCGGAAAATGAAAGATACGAAGAAGCAGTAGACTTATATCTGAAAATTTACGAAAAAACGAAATCGAGAAAAGCCCTATTCATGTTGATCGAAGTATTGATTAAGTTAAATAATGCAGATGATGCGCAGTATTACCTGATACAATATCAGAAAATTGCGCCTAAAGATTTCTATAATTATGTCTTCCGTTATAAGATAGATAAATTAAAAGGAGAATCATTTGAACATCAGATTGAGATTCTTGTAGAGCTGAAGAAGATAGAGTTCACTGAAATATGGTCGTATGAGTTGGCTAAACTTTATTATAAAGCGGGTATGGAAGCAGAATGTATCCGAGAGTGCTCTGACATTGAGTTATGGTTTGGAGAGGGTACCTATGTTGAGAAAGCAAAGATCCTTCGTTCCACTTACTCCGGGGAAACGGATAAAGTAAGTATTATGGAAGAAATCAAGCGCCGTGCCGAGGTAATTAGTAGGGCTGAAGAGTATGATACATTTGCTGATGCTGAAATAGAGGCAAATGTAGATGCTGATGCTGATATTGATGCTGAAGCTGTTGCTGATACGGATGCTGATACATATCAACAAGACACGGAAACGGATGGCGAATATCCTACGGAATCAATCTATGATTCTGAGGGTGATTTCTACGCATCTGCTAATTTTATGGTTCATGAAGAAACAGAGGAATTCGAAGACGACTTGAAAAAGGATGTTCAGAAGATTATGACAAATGAGCATCCGGAGGATTATTATAACTTCGAGTATGAAGCTCAGGCTCCAGTGATGGAGGGACCATATGTACAAGAGAAGACCTATTATGAGGAGGAATCTGCTTCTGAGTCTGATCGGGCTGTTTTTTCCCGCGAAACAGGGGAACACATAGCTGAGACTGAAATAGAAGATAACGGTATTCCGATAACTAGGGAGGCCATAGAAAGAGAAAAGGCAGAACAGGAAGTAGAAAATACAATTTATCAGCTTCTTAGGGAAGATAGCCTAGATGAGGAAGACCGTAAGTTAAAACAGCTTGCACAGGAGCTTCAAATAAATATGGAGGAGCTTTTTGGTAATTTCCTCCATGTATTATCCGTGAAAAAGCAGCTGGTAAAGAGCCTTGAGACCATAATGAATGACCGGGCGAAGAATATGATGATGATGATTACCGGAACAGAGGGGTCAGGAAAGACCACCTTAGCAAAGGATATGGCACTATTCCTGTTTAAAGCAAGAAAACTGAAGTCTTCGAAGCTTGCTAAAATAACAGCAGAAAAATTAAATTCCCTTGATATACTCACAAAGAAAGATATTTTGAGAGACTGCTGTCTTGTTATAGAAAATGCAAGTGAATTAAAACGAGCTACGATTGACAATCTATTAGAATTGACACAGCAATTACATGGGGATATTTCTTTTATCTTTGAAGAGGATAAGAAGAACATGAATAAGCTTTTCAGGGAATATCCGAAGCTTATGGATCTGCTTAAGAACAGGATACATTTACCTCAATATACAACGGAAGATTTAATGGGCTTTGCTTTAGCGTGCTTAAAACAGAAGGAGTATAGCATGGATTTGAAAGCAGAACAGGTAATTCAGGGTAAAATAAATCAAATCGCAAAACAATCCGAGCCACATAGGCACCTGGAACAGATTTACGATTTGATGCAATCTGCAATGAATGCAGCGGATATCAGAATGGGTAAACAATTGACACAATTAGCATCACAAGGCAGGCTAAAGGATGTTGAAGCTGTAACAGTTATAGTAGATGACTTTATTATCAGACCTTAAATTGAATTGTTATGTCATTAGGCAATGATTGTCCTTGCTTGGATTTAACGTTGGTGGTTACGTGAAGGAGATAGGACTCATTTTTTGCATATGGAGCTAAGGGTTCTATCTCTATACAGTTATCTACAGTATCATAACGTATATTTGTCTTTAATGGAATCTGATTGACAGAAGTCACATACAAATTACGATTATTCACCGTAGCAGGATTGAGCGGAGCCGTAAACTTAATTCTCCAGACAAAGCTGCCTGTTTTAAATTTCAGATTCTGTTTGACTTTGCTCTTCCCACTTCCAGAAATCGATTCTATTATAATAAAATTTGCCATAATATGATGCATCTCCATCTATTTTATAATTTGTGTAGTGCGAGCTTATAATCTCTACAAAATGTTTACCTAGGCAGTATTTCCTAGTGTTTCTATGATTATTATATCATAATAATTTCAAAGTTCAACAGAAACGCTTAAATTGCTAGATATTCTAGCCTTTTTTTGCGCATAAATTGACAAAATATCGGTTTTGTAGTAAAAACTATGATTAATTCCCTATGAATTTTTGTTAAATTTACGAATATAAAACTTATTGTTAATTAAAATAATAGTATAGTTTATTTGTATGTTTGGACGTTGATAACGCATAAAGCGTGGTGTTAAGGGGATGATAATGCTATATGGTAAAATTAGGCGGATTATGAAATATTACCGAAATTTTAAATTTTAAAAAACAATTTACAAAACACCACATTGTGGTATAATCAAAGTGGCAATGGAAATATAACAAAATTTTAACTTGTTTTATATGCAAAATATACAAACTTAGGTTCGATAAAATTAATGAGGTGCACAATGGAACAATATATTATTAAAGGCGGAAAACCGCTGGTTGGAGAGGTAACAATAAGTGGTTATAAAAACGCGGCACTCGGTATAATTGCAGCGGCTGTTATGACAGATGACACCGTTAAGATAGAAAATGTACCAGATGTAAAGGATATCGATGTATTATTACAGGCTATCGAGGATATTGGTGCAAAGGTTGACCGAATCAATAGAAGTACTGTTAAGATAAATGCAAGTAAGATTAACACCACGAATGTAGACTTTGATTATGTAAGAAAAATTCGTGCTTCTTATTATTTAGTAGGATCACTATTAGGCAAATATAAGGGTGCTAAAGTTGCATTACCAGGTGGCTGCAATATCGGTAGCAGACCAATTGATCAGCACATTAAAGGATTCGAAGCTCTGGGCTCAAACGTTAAGATTGAGCACGGTTTAATCTGCGCAAAGGCGGATGAATTGATAGGAGCTCATATCTATTTTGACTGCTCCAGTGTAGGTGCTACCATCAATACGATGTTGGCAGCATGCTTAGCAGAAGGGCTTACGATACTGGAAAATGCAGCGAAAGAGCCACACATTGTTGATATAGCAAACTTCCTAAACAGTATGGGTGCGAATATCAAAGGTGCCGGTACTGATGTAATCCGTATTAAAGGCGTACAGAAGCTTCATGGAACCGAATACTCCATTATTCCGGATCAGATTGAAGCAGGAACTTTTATGTTCGCGGCAGCAGCTACGAAAGGTGATATCCTGATTAAGAATGTAATTCCTAAGCATTTAGAAGCATTTACTGCAAAATTAATTGAAATTGGTGCTGAAGTTGAGGAGTTTGATGATGCTGTGCGTGTAAAAGCATGTGGCAGACTGGGCAATACCCACTTAAAGACCTTAATATATCCTGGCTTTTTGACAGACATGCAGCCTCAGATGACAACACTACTTGCAGTATCAAAAGGAACCAGCATTGTTACAGAGAGTATCTTTGAAAATCGATTTAAATATGTTGATGAATTATCCCGTATGGGTGCATCAATTAAAGTAGAAAGTAATACAGCAATTATTGATGGTGTAGATAAGCTTACAGGAGCGGTGGTTTCCGCACCTGACCTTAGAGGTGGAGCAGCACTGGTTATCGCCGGGCTCATGGCGGAAGGCTTAACCATCGTTGAGAATGTTGAGTTTATCGAACGCGGATATGAAAAGTTTGAATCTAAGATGCAGCAGCTTGGGGCAGCAATTGCTAAGGTTGACTCAGAGGATATGAAAGCAATCCGTAAGTTTAAATTAAAGGTAAGTTAATAAGTTAAAAAAAGGATTGTTGTGGAAGCAACAATCCTTTTTAAATATTGACTATGTATATATGTTCCGCGAGGGATGCGACTGATACTCTTAAATGAGAGCAACAATCTGCAGTTCGCGCCGCTTAGAAAGATCTATAAACTTCTCGTCCATCTTAATTACGGGTCTGGCCAATTCCATTTTATTAATGAATACGATTTCTCCGGTTTGTCCGTCATTTAACTTGACCGTATTATTGATGTAGGTCTGAACAATGCCTGACAGAAAGGGCATAATATATCTTGGATCATACTTGGAGTATCCTTCCGACTCAAAGATTGAAATTACCTCAAAAGGACATAGCGGACCACGATAAACTCTAGCACAGGTCATAGCATCATAAACATCAGCGATTGCTACTAATTTTGCAAAGGGATCAATTTGTTCATTATAGAAACCGTAAGGATAGCCACTTCCATCACAACGCTCGTGATGCATGAGAGCTGCGTGTTTGATTCTGTTATCGATTTGCTTTCCCTTCAAAAGATTATAACCTCGTAAGGTATGTGTCTTTATCGTCGAAAATTCCTCGTCAGTCAACTTGGCTGGCTTGGTTATTATATGGTTAGGGATCATTAATTTCCCGATATCGTGAAGTAATCCGCATAAAGTTATGACTTCCAGATCCTCAGGCTTAAAATTCAACCATTTTCCTATAATGTTACAGATCAGAGCAACATTAAGACTATGAACATAGGTGGTATCATCATAATTTCTCATACACTGCAGCATACTAAATAATTCTACGTTAGAGTTACAATGGTATAGAATTTTACTTGCATCTGATAGCAGGCGATCGGAATCTATCTCAATCTTTTGAGATGCAATTTGGTCTAAGGCTTGCTTAAAGTCATTGACGGTATTTACATATGCCAGATGAAAACGCTTAAAGGATTCACTTTGCTTTATTTTTTCATAATAAGTAGATTTCTCAAAGTCAGTGACATTATTCGCGGATTCTGGGAAATAATATACTGTGAGATCAGTTATAGAGTAAAATTCAAGTCGGGTGATAATCTTATCGGTTAACGTTGTTTCCTTTGAAATAATTAAGTGATTATCCTTGGTGTAAACATCCGCTGCAACCAGCATTCCCGGTACAGCTTGGGTGAGAAGTATTTTAACTACATTCATTCTGTTCACATAGACCGTAATTTGACGGCACTCCTTTCATGGGTTTCACTCACAAGCGATGCTTCATAAAAGCCCATAGTTAAATTATATTTAATAGATGTCGAAAAGTCAATCATTATGTAATAAAACGCACACTATGTACACAATTTGGTGATTAATCTGCAATTTCGTGAACAATACGGAGAAAAATTCTACTTGACTATCCTATAATTTCGTTATATTCTTATCTTACAAAATTAAATGACATAAAATTTCATATTTTATACTATTTCTCTTATTCAGAGTGACGGAGAGTAAGGCTCTATGATGTCACGGCAACCCCTGGAACGGAAGGTGCCAACCTGAGCGAGTAATCGAACAATAAGAGGATTTGATTAGCTTAAGTTATCAAGTCCGCATAGTGCGGACTTTTTTAATTCATAAGAAGTTCCGTCATATGAATTAAAAATGTTCCGTATAACGAATAATTCATTTTTCAATGTAATCTAAGGTAGGAAACTATAGTAATGAAAGCACAATTGTGTCTGCAGCTGCAGGCCATGAAAGGAATGGAGATTTATATGCAGAAAAGATTATTTACTTCAGAATCAGTAACAGAAGGACATCCGGACAAAATATGTGATCAGATTTCTGACGCAGTGTTGGATGCTTTATTAGAGCAGGACCCGATGAGCCGGGTTGCCTGTGAGACGGCAATTACAACAGGTTTGGTACTCGTTATGGGCGAGATAACAACAGAAGGTTATGTTGACATTCAAAAAATTGCAAGAGATACCATTAGAGAAATTGGTTATGACAGATCCGAATATGGATTTGACGCGAACACCTGTGGTGTTATTGTTGCGCTTGATGAACAGTCCAAAGATATTGCATTGGGTGTAGATACCGCGCTGGAGGTAAAAGAGCATACTACAGAGGATGAAGAGCTTTCCAAGATAGGTGCAGGAGATCAAGGTATGATGTTTGGTTATGCAACTAACGAAACAGAGGAATATATGCCTTATCCTATTTCCCTAGCCCACAAGCTTACAAAACAACTTACCAAAATTAGAAAAGAAGGAACCTTAAAGTATCTTCGCCCTGACGGCAAATCCCAGGTTACTGTAGAATATGATGAGAATGGTAACCCCATCCATTTGAATGCAGTCGTATTATCAACACAGCATAATGAAGATGTTACAACGGAGCAGCTTCGTAAGGATGTGAAAAAGTATGTACTTGATGCAGTTCTTCCACAGGAGTTAGTAGATGAGCGAACCAAGTTTTATATCAATCCCACCGGACGCTTTGTTATTGGTGGACCCAATGGGGATAGTGGTTTAACAGGAAGAAAGATCATTGTAGATACCTATGGTGGTTATGCAAGACATGGCGGCGGTGCTTTTTCCGGTAAAGATTGTACCAAGGTTGATCGTTCTGCTTCCTATGCAGCACGTTACGTGGCTAAAAATATCGTAGCAGCAGGCATTGCTGACCGCTGCGAAATCCAGTTATCCTATGCAATCGGTGTTGCTGAGCCTACTTCTATCATGCTTGACACCTTTGGCACAGGAAAACTTTCTGATGAAGAGTTGGTAACCATCATCTGTAAACATTTTGATCTTCGCCCGGCAGGTATCATCAAAATGCTGGATTTGAGAAAACCGATCTATAAGCAGACAGCAGCTTATGGCCACTTCGGAAGACTTGATCTTGACCTTCCGTGGGAGAGAACGGACAAAGCAGAAGTGTTAAAACAGTATGTAAAATAATAAATGATTGGAAGGGATTCTCGGAGCCAGACGCGGGAATCCCTTTTTTTGTAGGAACACTATTTATGAAATATTTAGAAATGACATAGTTATTTTCTGTGCATTTAATAATATAACATGATATACTTGAAGTATCATAACGTCGTATATTGTGGATAAATACTTGTAAAAGTGAAAGTCACGTGGATATATTTGGGCTTTGAAGGGAAGGGTGAAGTTAAAACTATGAAATTGAAAGACAGACTGCTGACTGCATTCTTTATTATGATAGCCATGCCGATTATGCTTCTTTCCATAGCTGCAGGAACAATAGTAAGTCTGCAGATGAACTCCATCCAGGAAGCCTATGATGTGGAGACCGATACGGTACAGGTATTTATTAACCCAATTCAGATACTAAACCGCCTAACGAGAGGTACCTATAACGAGATTAAACTGGTAGCGCTTAAGACACCGGAGAAACTTGAAGATGAGGAATATATCGCACATTTGAACGCGGAGCTTTATAATAAATATTCGTTTATAACAGTCCGTAAAAATGACGAATTTGTATTTGCCGGAGACGAACTACAACTGTCTATGGTAGTAGATGACCTTCAGGAATTTGGTGCATACAGCACGGAGGTTGACGGTGGAATCTATATCGGGGGAAAGAATCCCTTTCTTGTGAAAGCTCAGGACTTCTATTTTTCTGATGGTGGAGAAGGAACAATTTTTGTCATTACTGACCTGAATACCCTGGTTCCACAGATTAAGGCTGTGGCTATCCAAAGTGTTATTTCCTTTGTATTTATCTTGTTATTTACAGCTATGATGTTGATGTTATGGATCTATCGGAGCATACTTCATCCTCTTAATATTTTACGTATAGCGATGAACCAGATTAAAGACGGTGATTTGGATTACTCGGTGGAATTCGAGACTGAGGATGAGATCGGACAGCTCTGTGAGGATTTTGAAGAGATGAGAATCCGTCTGAAGGAGCTGATTGATAGTCGGCTTGCTTATGAAGAGGATATCAAAGGGTTGATAAGCAATATTTCACATGACTTAAAAACACCTCTGACAGCAATAAAGGGCTATTCTGAGGGATTGATTGATGGTGTTGCGGACACTCCCGAGAAGCAGGAGAAATATCTGAAGATTATTATGACAAAGGCAAATGACATGTCTATTTTAGTTGATGAATTGGCATTTTATGCTAAAATAGATAGTAATACAATCCCTTATACATTTAAAGAAATTAATTTACATGATTATTTTGATGACTGTATTGAGGAACTGTTACTTGATCTTGAGATCAGGAATGTAGAAGTTCACTATCAGAATGATACGGATCCGTTGATCGAGGTAATAGCAGATGCGGAACAGTTGAAGCGTGTTATCAATAACATTATCGGTAATGCTATAAAATATAAGGATAAATCGAATCCCCTGATCCGGATCAGACTTCATGATATCGGTGCATTCATCCAGGTAGAGATTGAAGATAATGGAATGGGAATTCCAAAGGGAGACCTTCCGTTTATCTTCGACCGATTCTACCGGGCAGATGCATCAAGGAACTCCAGAAAGGGTGGTAGTGGTCTGGGACTAGCAATATCTAAGAAAATTATTGAAGACCATGCAGGGAAGATATGGGCAGAGAGCGAAACGGGAACGGGAACGACCATTTCCTTCACATTAAAAAAGAGTGAAAAGTAATCATAGAACCTAAGGAGGGTCAGTTAATGAGCAGGATATTGATTATCGAAGATGAAGTTGCAATTGCCGAGTTGGAAAAGGATTATCTAGAACTGAGCGGCTTTGAAGTTGAGGTTGAGACATCCGGAGATATCGGAGTCAAACGGGCTTTGGTAGAGGACATAGATCTTGTAATATTAGATCTTATGCTTCCGGTGGTGGATGGGTTTGAGATCTGTAAGCGGATTCGAGAGAAAAAAAACATTCCGATCATTATGGTTTCAGCGAAAAAGGATGATATTGATAAAATTCGTGGATTAGGATTAGGTGCAGATGATTATATGACAAAACCCTTCAGTCCAAGCGAACTGGTAGCGAGGGTGAAGGCCCACCTGGCCAGATACGAAAGATTGATCGGCTCCGGTGTGAAGGAGAATGAGATGCTGGAGATCCGGGGTTTAAAGATAGATAAAACTGCCAGAAGAGTATTCTTAAATGGGGAAGAGAAGATTTTTACGACCAAGGAATTTGATTTGTTGACCTTCCTTGCCCAGAATCCGAATCATGTATATACGAAGGATGAACTATTCCGTGAAATTTGGGATATGGAGTCGGTAGGAGATATCGCTACTGTTACGGTTCATATTAAGAAAATTCGAGAAAAAGTTGAATATAATACATCGAAACCCCAATATATCGAGACAATTTGGGGTGTAGGTTATCGCTTTAAGGTATAAAAATAACAGTACGAGGTGTCAGTAATGAATATGTATGAACAAAGAGCGTGGGAATTAAAATCGCTTTCCGACCCGAACAGGTTAGTGATTATTGATTATCTGAAAGATGGGGAACGGTGCGCTTGTAAAGTTCTTGAGCAATTAAAGATTTCACAGCCGACCTTGTCACATCATATGAGGATCCTTTGTGAAGCTAATCTGGTTAATTGCAGAAGAGAAGGAAAATGGATTCACTATTCCTTAAACCGGGTAAAATTCCAGGAGCTTAGCGAATTAATGGGTTGTTTTGGGGCGGAAAAAGAAGATAAAAAAGATCAAGTCGATTGCTGCTAAACAAATTAATCTAATCGTATAAAAAATAATAATTTAAAAGGCAGCTACTAGCTGCTTTTTTTCATAGTTTTGGAATATGACATATTGACAATTATCAATATGAAGCATATAATCTAAGATAGATAATTGTCAATATGAAAGGTTTTTCATTCGTTTGATATAACGCCATCGCAAAGCGGCTGATTGGAGGTTGTAATGAAAACAGCTTGGGACTTTTTACAGAACCAGATACTTGGTATGAAGTGGCTCAATACATTAATTGCTAGGGGTTTGGAGGTACTTGGACTGGATCTATCAACTTGGTACGGAGCAAGCATCCAGTTTTTCTTCTATGACGCGATAAAAATACTGGTGTTATTATCAGTATTAATCTTCATAATTTCATATATTCAGAGCTTTTTTCCACCGGAGCGGACCAAGAGAATACTTGGGCGATTTCACGGGATTACAGCCAACATACTAAGTGCATTACTTGGAACGGTTACTCCCTTTTGCAGCTGTTCATCAATTCCATTATTTATTGGATTTACGAATGCAGGGCTTCCCCTCGGCGTTACATTTTCGTTCCTGATATCTTCGCCACTGGTTGACCTTGGTGCATTGGTGCTATTGATGAGTGTATTTGGACCGAAGATTGCTTTTGCTTATGTAGTCGTCGGATTAATTTTAGCTGTGGTAAGTGGTACCTTAATCGAGAAGCTTCGCATGGAGAAGTATGTAGAAAAGTTCATTGTAACAGCAAACATCGACCTTGATGCACCTGATCTATCCGTTAAGGAACGTATGACATATGCGGCAGATCAAGTGAAGGCTACGGGGAAGAAGGTATTCGTCTATGTATTAATCGGGGTCAGTATCGGGGCAGTCATTCATAATCTGATTCCGGAAGAGATTATTCAAGCCATTCTCGGTATGAATAATCCGTTCTCCGTTCTACTTGCAACAGCTGTAGGAATTCCGATGTATGCTGATATCTTTGGTACAATACCGATTGCAGAAGCATTATTTGCCAAAGGTGTTGGTGTCGGAACCATCCTATCCCTTATGATGGCAGTTACTGCACTGAGCCTCCCATCCATCATTATGCTAAAGAGAGTAGTAAAGACAAAGCTACTTACCATATTTATTGGGATAGTAGCCATTGGAATTATGCTTATAGGTTATTTATTTAATGCATTCAGTTTCCTTCTCGTATAGTACGATAGAAGTATTTGTTACTATGGACTTATCATCAATGTATTGGTTAATAGAAAGGAGATTTATCATGGGGTTATTCGGTAAGAAAAAGGTAGACACTGCCTGTTGCTGTGGTAATGTTGATGATTTAGTCAGGAAAGAACAACAGGAATTAAAGGAACAAAGCTGTGGCTGCAGCAGTGGAGGTGATTGTTGCAAGGCAGATCAGAAGCAGGCAGAGGATAACGGGCTTACAATTAAGATATTGGGCTCAGGCTGTAAGAACTGTGTCACACTGGCAGAGAACGTAACAACAGCATTGGAGGAGATGAAGTTATCGGCTGAAGTTACTAAAGTAACTGATTTTACCGAGATTACAGGATACGGAGTTATGTCCACTCCGGCTCTTGTCGTAAATGAAAAAGTAGTATCCTACGGGAAAGTGTTAAAGACTCAGGAGGTTGTTAAAATACTGGAGAAGATTTTAGGATAAGCGATTATACTTTATTTCGATGAATTATAGATTAAGAAAGGGGAATTCTTATGGATAATGAAACAAATTGTTGCTCCTGTAATAGTGGATGCTGCCCTCCTAAGAAGGAGAGGAAGCAGATCTTGATCGATTTCTTATACCTGGATCTCAGTGTCTGCTCCCGTTGTCAAGGTACCGATGAAAGTCTAGAGGAGGCAATTGTAGAAGCCTCAAAGCTTTTGCAGGCAGCCGGTTATGACATAATAGTGAATAAAATTAATATTACATCAGAAGAACTGGCCATCGAACATCAATTTATCAGTTCTCCGACCATCAGGATTAACGGAAGAGATATAGCCATGGAGGTTAAGGAAACTGTATGCGAAAGCTGTGGGGACCTTTGCGGTGACCAGTCAGTAGAATGTAGGGTATGGACCTATGAGGGAGAGGACTATAATGTTCCCCCGAAGGCATTTATTATCAATGCTATCTTAATGGCAGTTTATGCTGACCAGACTGTGGAAGTTAAGAAGGAAAATTACGTACTTCCAGAGAACCTGAGAAAGTTCTTTGTAACTAAGAGTTAATCTTAGGGGGTTAAATAATGCTTTGTTTTCTTCACACAATAGGTAGCTTTATGTTTTGAATGTAGATGGGTTGATAATATTACCATATTGACAAAGAATTAACATAGTGTTAAGCTAATTATAGCCGATTTAGAAGGAATTCCTGATGAAAAGGCATAGGAGCCAATATGAAAATACCGCGACCTGAAAGCATGGAAATACCGAGCATAAGGCGTCAGAATAATGGAACTATCATATTCCCTATGTCATTAAGGCATAGGGATTTTTTGCGTTATCGTAATACTATTTTTGGGTTACAGGAGGGTTACCTTCGGAAAGGAATAAAAGTGGAAACAAGAGTTGCTCTTATAGGTATAATCGTAGAAGATATGGAAGCGGCAGAGAGAATTAATACGCTACTCCATGAGTATAGTCAGTATGTGATTGGGCGGATGGGTCTTCCCTACCGTGAGAAGAACATCAGTATCATCAGTGTGGTTGTAAATGCAGAAGCAGATGTAATCAGCACACTGGCTGGAAAACTTGGGATGATTAAGGGCGTTAATGTAAAAACCGTGTATTCGAAGAAGTAGATAATATGGTTTACTGATGATCCAAAGAGATCGATACTTGGGAAAAATGGTAAAGTGGATTAAGATTGGAGGAACAATTATGAAGAAGGTTAAAGGATTAATGATCCTGTTATTATGTACAGCAATCTTAGCTGCCTGTGGAAAGGATAATAAGAGCCAATTGGAAAGTGCTGCTACATCGCAAGAGAATACAGTGACAGCCGCACCGACAGACGAGTCTGAAATGACAGATATTACACAGGACTCAGTTGTAACGAAAATAGACATGAAGATTGCTGCGTTAAAAGGGCCAACAGCAATCGGTATGGTGAAGATGATGGAGGATAGCTTAGCGGGTACTACTGCGAATAACTATAACTTTACGATCGCCGGAACTGCAGATGAAATCACCGTCGGACTGGTAAAAGGCGACTTTGATATCGCGGCTGTTCCCTGTAACCTAGCGTCTGTGTTATATAATAAGACCAAGGGAGGAATTAAACTAGCAGGAATTAACACCTTGGGAGTTCTTTACATCGTTGAAACCGGGAATTCAATCAACACAGTAGAGGATCTAAAGGGGAAGACAATTTATTCTACCGGTCTTGGAACAACACCTCAATATACCCTTAATTATTTGTTAAATGCATATGGAATTGATCCGGAGAATGATGTTACCATTGAATACAAGACAGAAGCTACTGAGGTTGCAGCCGTTCTCAGTGAAGCAGACAATGCGATTGCCATGCTTCCTCAGCCTTATGTGACAACAGTTATGTTGAATAATGATAAGATTCGCATCGCCCTTGATGTTGCAGAGGAATGGAAAGCAGTAAGCACAGACGGAAGCTCTGTTGTAACAGGAGTAGTAGTAGTAAGAAGCGAGTTCCTGGAAAACAACAAGGAAGCCTTTGAGGAATTCATGCTGGAATATACAGCATCTTCTACCTTCGTTAATGAGAAGGTGGAGGAAGCCTCTGCTTTGGTTGAAAAATTTGATATCTTCAAGGCGGGTCCGATGAGAAAGGCTATTCCTTTCTGCAATATTACCTTAATTCAAGGTGATGAGATGAAGGAAAAGGTAAGTGGATATCTGAAGGCATTATTTAACCAGAAACCGGAAGCAGTAGGTGGAGCCCTACCGGCAGATGACTTCTATTACTTCCCATAAGCTGACGTATTATTGATGGGGTCAGAATAAATCTTTGCAGAAATTGGGATTGAAGCAAATTCTTAATTGATAGATTTAACGGTAATTATTTTACGAATACATAATAATTGAAGAAAGGATTCGAGCAGATGAAAAAGAAGGATAGATCAATTTACTTCAGAAAGTGTGGAATAAAACAACTTGTATTATCTTTCTGGCTTCTTCTTTGGGAAATTCTCTGCAGGAGGATTCATAATGACATCTTCTTGCCATCTCCTCGTTCCGTAGGGATAACACTGATTAGTCTGACCAGAAGCTTTAGTTTCTGGCTGACAATTGCTTATTCTGCTCTGCGAATTATTCTGGGTTTTTTTATTGCACTAGTCATCGGAATAATTCTGGCGGTTACTTCTCATAACATCAGGGTGATAAGGGAATTAATATCCCCTATCATGAAGATTATGAAAGCAGTCCCGGTAGCTTCTTTCATATTATTAGCCATTCTGTGGGTTGGCCAAAAGAATTTATCTACCCTTACCTCTTTTATGATGGTGGTACCACTCATTTATGCAAATGTATTACAGGGGCTTCAGGAAACCGATGATAAGTTGCTGGAGATGGCTAAGGTATTTCATTTGAATACTTTCAAAAAAATCATAGCAATCTTTATACCTGCAGTTATGCCTTATTTTATTGCAGCAGTGTCCGTAGGAATTGGTCTTAGCTGGAAAGCAGGAATTGCAGCGGAGGTAATCGGAATCCCTAACGGTTCCATCGGTAAACAGCTCTATGAAGCAAAGCTATATCTGATGACAAAAGAATTGTTTGCGTGGACCATAGTGATTATTATTGTTAGTATCTTATTTGAGAATGCGGTAATACACCTGCTTGGCTTGATCAGGGGAAAGATTAAGAAGAATGAGGAAGAAAGTGTTGTTTTGTAAGAGCGGAATTTGCAGAAAGGAGGAGCTCAGTGGACGTTCAACTGTTGCATATTTCAAAGCAATTTGAGGAGAAAATAGTCTTAAATAATTTAAGTTTAACCTTTCTGGAAGGCACAGTAAATTGTCTCATGGGAGCCTCCGGAAGTGGAAAAACTACCATAATTAATCTTATCATGGGAATACAGAGACCTGATAAGGGAGAGATCCTAGGCTGTAGGAATAGAAGAATCGGGGCAGTTTTTCAGGAAGAGCGGTTGATTGAACACTGGGATGCAGTCCGTAATATACGCCTGGTTTGCGATAATAATGTAACGACAGAGCAAGTTGAGCAGGAATTACAGAAGCTTGGGATAGAAGATGTTAAGAATAAGCCTGTCCGTAATTTCAGCGGTGGCATGAGGAGAAGAGTGGCACTAGTTCGTGCGATCCTTGCTCCTAGTGATATCTTGATTATGGATGAACCTTTTAAAGGGCTGGACGAAGAGCTTAAAAAACAGGTAATAGAATATGTTAAGAAGAATGTTGCAGGTAAGACAGTAATTATCGTGACACATGAGAAAGAGGAAGCACAGCTTTTAGCGGCGAATATAGTTACTCTTTAAGCAGGTATAAAGGTTGTTTTTTTCTCAACAATCGGCTATAATACTGTATTATTATTAGGAACATGAAGATGATAGAAATCAGATTAAGTAGAGTTACAATCCGAGGTAGGAAGAAAGAGGTATGATCCATGCATATAACGATAACAGGCAATTTAGGAAGTGGAAAATCTACCATTTGCAAGCTGTTAAATGAAAAATATCAATTCGAGGTATATTCAACAGGTAAGGTTCAGAGAGAACTGGCTAGAGAGATGAGTATGACAACCCTGGAATTAAACCAGCTGATGTGCAGTGATAAAAAATATGACAAAATGATTGACGATGCAACCACCAGAATCTCCGGTGAAAATAAAGAGAAAGATATTATCTTTGACTCCCGTCTTGCATGGCATTTTGTCCCGCACTCCTTCAAGGTGTTTGTATCTGTAAGTCTGGAAGTGGCAGCAGACCGTGTCATGAATGACCAAAGAGGCGCTGAAGAAAAGTACACCTCAATAGAAGAAGCTAAGAACCTGCTGGCTGAGCGTGCAACTACGGAGAAGGTTCGTTACAAGGATATCTACAATCTGAATTACATGGATTTCTCCAACTATAACCTTGTTATTGACAGCACATACAGTACTCCTGATAAAATCGTTGAAATCATACTGAAGGAAGCGAAGGAATTCTATAAAAAGGCCAACGCTCCCGAGACAACCAAGATGCTGGTATCCCCCAGAAGATTAGTCAAGGAAGAGGACATCACAGAGGGAGACGAGGATCGACTTCAGGAGCTGGTTAAGCAGTATCAGAAAGTCTCGGATGCAATTGATTTTGTAATCACGGTGAAGAAATCAGAGGATGATTACGAAGTGCTGGAAGGCAGTGATCAAGCGAAAGCAGCAATACTGGCCAAGGTTCCTTACGCACCTATTGAAGTAATGAAAGAATAATTACTAGGATATTCCTTTGCTAATAACAGGGCATGGAAACTAAGGAAGGTAATGATTATGGAAAGATATATTTCCATAGAAGAATTACACTAAATTAGCTAAATATAGCTAAAAAATTACAAGATTTCTCCGAGGATATTAAATATAATTAGGCTAACAATAATTAAGAGAATTCATATTATAATGGATTCTCTTTAAATTTGTCCAATTCAGGGGGAATTTGTATGAGATATAATGAGGAGCATCCCTCTAAATTAAAATGGTTCCTTACGTTGGTTGCTATAACAGTCGGCGTTTATCTAGGGTTTCGGTTTCTATTACCGCATTAGATTCCCTTTATTGTCGCATATTTCCTGGCATGGATTATTAAACCGGTTACGGAATCTTTATTCAGACGGTTTAAAATTCCTCGCATCATCGGCGGCTCTTTGTCCTTGCTCTTGCTGATAGCAGTCTTTGGAACAGCCTTTATCCTGCTAGTAAATATCTTGATCAAACAAGCAATCGCCTTTCTTCGGAATACCCCGGCTTATATTAACATAATTGCGAACAGACTGGACTCTATCTGTAATCACTGGGATCGAATTATGGGGTATGAAAATGGGACATTAAGGGCTGTTGTTGACGATAATCTGGTAAATGGCCTAGATAAAATTAAAGCGAATCTAATGCCTGAGCTGACAGAACATACGATATCAATTACCATCAAAATGTTTGCTTTTATGGGTATTGTTCTGATTGTTCTTGTGGCGGCTGTACTGATTGTAAAGGATTTACCTGACTACCGAAGACGCTTAGAACAAGACAGCCATTACCAGGATATACACAAGATCACTTCTAAACTATCGGAAGCTGGAGTCGCCTATCTACGCACCCAATTGATTATATTGTCAATCATTGCGTTGATTTGCGTATTTGCACTTATTTTGATAAAAAATGATTATGCGGTTTTACTCGGTATGGGAATAGCTCTTATGGACGCACTTCCTGTACTGGGCAGCGGGATTGTACTAGTACCCTGGGCTATTGTTATGCTGTTTAACGGGGAAATCTATGTCGCAGCAATACTAATCACAGCATTTCTCTTATGCCAGATTATTCGTGAGATATTGGAACCTAAACTGATTGGTAATAAAATCGGTATTAAACCCATTTTCACATTAATCTCAATGTATGTTGGTGTTAAACTGTTCTCTATTGCAGGTTTCCTTCTTGGACCGATCGGATTGGTCATTATCTCTATAATATATAATGCCATTTATGACAAGTCGGAGGGTGTTGCAAATAAAGAGGATATTTCTTATAATGATAGAAAAGAGAATAAATAGCTGCAAACTTTAATGCAGGGGTGAAAGCAGTAAGCAGTTTTATGAAGCAAGGCTGTGATGAAGGGAAGGTTCTTATTATGAATAAAAATAATTTTGCATTAACTCCGCCGATGGGTTGGAACAGCTGGGACTGCTATGGTGCCAGCGTTACGGAGAAGGAAGCTAAAGCAAATGCAGACTATATGGCGAAGCACCTAAAGCAATTCGGTTGGCAATACATTATCGTAGATATTCAGTGGTATGAACCCATGGCCTCCGGTACCGAATACCAGAACCTTGCACCTCTGTGCATGGATGAATACGGTAGATTGGTTCCGGCGGTTAATCGTTTCCCTAGTGTCGAAGAAGGGTTAGGCTTTTTACCTTTATCCGAGTATATTCACTCTCTTGGCTTGAAATTCGGAATCCATATCATGAGAGGTATTCCAAGACAGGCAGTATATCAGAATACGCCGATAAAAGGTACTTCTTATACAGCAAGGGATGCAGCGGATGGCTTTAACGTATGTTTATGGAATCAGGACATGTATGGCATGAATACTGGACGTCTGACTTCTGATAAAGCAAAAGAGGCAGCTCAAGCGTATTATAATTCTCTGATTGAACTCTATGTCAGTTGGGGAGTTGAATACATAAAAGTAGATGATCTTTCGGCACCGAATTATCGTTATGAAGAAGTGGAAATGATCAGGAGAGCAATCGATGCTTCTGGAAGGTCAATTATTTTCTCCGCTTCTCCCGGCGATACCCCTTTGGCAGCAGCGGAGCATTGTGTGGATCATCTGAACCTGTGGCGAGTATCCAACGATTTCTGGGATGAATGGAGGCTGCTGTACAAACAATTCGGACTCATGAAGGAATGGAATCCTTATATGGAATCAGGACATTTTCCTGATGCAGATATGATACCCATTGGCCATCTTTGTGTAAGAACGAATGCAGATTACAATCCAACCAGAAGGACGAGATTTACAGAGACGGAACAATATACAATGATGACACTCTGGGCGATGAGTCGTTCACCTCTCATATTGGGATGCGAATTGACGGATCTGGATGAGTTCTCCCTTAAACTAATAATAAACCGAGAGGTTATTGACATTAACCAATATTCGAGGAAGAACAGAGAGCATTCCAGACTGGATGACTGCCCGGTGTGGATTGCAGAAGGCCGGGAGGGTCAGACCTACCTTGCTTTCTTCAATCTCAACGAAGAGGCAAGAGTTGTCGGAGCAATCTACGTCGAACTTGGATTAGAAGGTACAAAGAAGGTAATTGATGTGTGGTCCGGTAAAGAGCTGGGTAGTTATGATGAATTTGTTGCCTTCTGCTTGAAGCCTCACGAGAGCAGACTGATCAAACTGATATAATAAAGCTGATTTATACAAGGAAAGGATAACAGATGAGCCCAATAAGCCATGGAAAACTTGTTATTATAGGGGCAGGTCACGTAGGATCTGCGATTTTGAATTCGATTTTACGATTGAATTTAATGGATGATATTGTAATGATTAACCGTAATCGGGAAAAGGCATTGGGAGAAGTACTGGATGCCAGCCATACAACAGCATTTGCCTACAGTACCAATGCTACGATCAGGGTAGGTGATTATTCCGATTGTGCCGATGCCCAGATTATCGTTAATACTGCCGGACCAAGTATCCAACCGGGGGATTCAAGAGACCGGATGAAGCTGCTGCAGAGCAATGTTAAAGTAATGTGTGATATCATGCAGGAGATTACTAAGTATACGAAGGATGCAATTATCATTAATGTGTCCAATCCGGTAGATATACTCACCTATGTAGCCCAATCCAAATTCGATTATCCAGCATCGAAGATATTTAGTACAGGAACGTTACTTGATACTGCTCGCTTTAATAAAATGATTGGTGATATCTGCAAGGTAGATGCAAAGAATGTTACGGGCTTTGTGCTTGGGGAGCATGGAGGAACAGCATTTGTGCCTTGGAATACCGTTAATATCGTAGGCATCCCATTTGATGATTTCGAAAAACAGTTTAATCTAAAGGAGCCTATTGATAAAGAGAAGCTAATACATGATATGAAGGTAAGTGGCCTTGATATTGTTGAATTAAAAGGTTATACCAGTTCAGGAATTGCACTCAGCGTTTGCAGAATGATCGGGACGATTTGCCGTAACGAAAGAGCGGTTCTCCCAGTGTCTGTGGTAATGGATGGACAGTACGGCTTGAAGAATGTTGCAATGAGTCTTCCCTGTGTAATCTCGAAATCCGGTATTGATCATATCCTACAATTACCACTAGATGAGAAAGGTTACGAGGATCTGATGAAGTGCTATGACTATCTACATAATATTATTAAGAGCATAAATTGTTAAGTAGCAGTAAATAATAAATCATCCAGAATATCCGCTTGACAAAGCAGATATTCTGGCATAAAATAAGGTCAATATTCATAAGAGTCGAATAATTATTGTTATTTGTCTTAGAATTAATTAATTTTGCGTTGAAGAGGAATAGTAGAGAATGATCGTATCCCAGAGAGAGAAGCATTGGTGGGAGCTTCTTATACAGACATGATTGAACCAGCCTCGGAGCCTTGTGTGAAAGGAGAATTACTCTCGGAGAACAGAACCCCGGAGAAGCATCTCCCCGAAATACAACGTAGAACCGGCGTTAACGGTGTTAAGAGAATTGCCTTGTGGCAATTAATTAGGGTGGTACCGCCGAAGCGCTTTCGGTCCCTTGGAGGATCAAAAGGGCTTTTTTTATTTCTAGATTATGTACAGCAAGGAAGGGTATGGTATTGTGCTTTTCTTGCTCAGACTGAACGTAATTCGTCGAAAAGCACAATACCCATACCCTCCCTTGCTGGGATAAAGGTAATGATAAAGAAAGAAAAATTAACACCGTGCTTCTTGCTCAGACTGGACGTAATTCGCCGAAAAGCACAATACCCATACCTCCCTTACTGGGATAAAGGTAATGATATAGTAAAAATGCAAGAATATTGTAAGAGATAATGCAGAGATTTATAATTAACAGTTATTTTGATTCTGGAAAGCAAGACGAATTTATAATTATAAAGGAGAGATAGTTATGGCACAGGAGAAGAAGTTAGTAGAATCAATCACCTCCATGGACGTGGATTTTGCCCAATGGTATACGGATGTTGTGAAGAAAGCTGAGCTTATCGATTATTCCAGCATTAGAGGATGTATGATACTCAGACCGCTTGGCTATGCAATCTGGGAAAATGTCCAGAGGCAGCTGGATGCTGATTTTAAAGCTACCGGAGTAGAGAACGTATACCTTCCTATGTTCATTCCCGAGAGCTTATTACAGAAGGAAAAGGATCATGTAGAAGGCTTCGCACCGGAAGTTGCATGGGTAACACATGGTGGTGGAGAGCAGTTACAGGAGAGAATGTGCGTAAGACCTACCTCCGAGACCTTATTCTGTGATTTGTATTCTAAGATAATTCATTCTCATAGAGATTTACCTATGCTATATAATCAGTGGTGCTCCGTAGTTCGTTGGGAGAAGACCACAAGACCTTTCCTTCGTTCCATGGAATTCTTATGGCAGGAAGGTCATACTGCTCATGCAACAGCGGAGGATGCGGAGGAGAGAACGATCCAGATGTTGAATGTATACGCTGACTTCTGTGAGAGAGTCCTTGCAATTCCTATGATTAAGGGTCGCAAATCAGATAAGGAGAAATTTGCGGGAGCCCATGCTACCTATACAATTGAAGCCTTAATGCACGATGGTAAGGCGTTACAGTCCGGAACCAGCCATAACTTCGGGGATGGTTTTGCGAGAGCCTTTGGTATCCAATATACCGACAAGAATAATACGCTTCAGTACGTACACCAGACTTCCTGGGGCTTGTCAACCAGAATTATCGGAGCGATCATCATGGTTCATGGTGATGACAGCGGCTTGGTTCTGCCTCCTAGAATTGCACCTACCCAGATTATGATCATTCCAATCAACCAGAACAAGGAAGGTGTATTGGATAAGGCTTTCGAGTTGAAGGAGAAATTAAACAGTAGCTTCAAGGTTAAGGTAGATGATTCTGAAAAGAGTCCCGGTTGGAAGTTCAGTGAGCAGGAGATGCGAGGTGTTCCGATCCGTATCGAGATCGGACCTAAGGATATCGAAGCTAATCAGGCGGTTATTGTCAGAAGAGATACCAGAGAGAAAATCGTAGTTTCTCTTGATGATATCGTAGCTAAGGCTGGCGAAGTATTAGAAACCATGCAGTCTGAGATGCTTGAAAGAGCAAGAGCACACCGTGATACACATACTTACACCGCTGCAACCATGGAAGAATTCGAGAAGACCATTGCAGAGAAACCTGGTTTTGTTAAGGCTATGTGGTGTCAGGATGAAGCTTGTGAGAAAGCTATCAAGGATAAGACCGGAGCAACCTCCCGTTGTATGCCTTTTGAACAGGAACAAATTGCAGACACCTGCGTATGTTGCGGAAAACCTGCTAAGGTTATGGCATATTGGGGTAAAGCATACTAGGATTTATAATGACATAAGGATTTATAATGATGTAAGGATTTATAATGATATAACATGACAAAGATAAGGAGCGTGCCAAACGGCACGCTCCGATTTATTTATTAGGATTGTGTATTAACAAATATTAGGATGTCCTCGGCGGTATTATAGTGTATAATATAAATTACAAAAAACCGAAAGTTTTACTTATTCATATGAATACACATATAAAATACAATAGCTACATAGAAAGGGAAGTCCATGGAATACTTATATCGTAAAGCAGAAATGCAGGATTTTAATGAGGTGACTGCGCTTTTTCGGGAGGCAGTGGAGCATTTAATTAATAACGGGATCTTCCAATGGGATGAGATATACCCGAATGAAGAGGTATTATTAGAGGATATCATCAACGAAGAGATGTATATCCTAAAGCAGGATAATAAGCTTGTAGCCTGTGCTGTGATTAACGAGGAATGTGATGAGTTATATGGGTCAGCGGACTGGAAATACACCGAGGGTAAAGCCGCTATCATCCATCGTCTCTGTGTCCATCCGAAGGCACAGGGGGCCGGTAATGGTAAACGGATGATGCAGCATACTCAAGCTTTGATTAAGGAAATGGGTTATCAAGCAATACGGTTGGATGCTTTTGCTCCGAATCATACTTCACTAAGATTATATGAAGGGCTTGGGTTTTCTTACGCGGCAGAGGTACAATTTAGAAAAGGTCAGTTCTACCTGTTGGAAAAGTCACTGGAGGGGTGAGAAGGTGTATGGCTTTATTCCTGTTTCGTAGGAAGGAACGAGTCGTAAGTATCAAGGGTATTCCTTGAAATATCGTTATCAGTTTGCTATAATCGGAATAGTTTAAAAATATACGTTTTCCTGGAGGTACCTATGAAATTTCAAATTCCCCAAAAAGTGAATGATATTATCGAAGCACTGATGAAGCACGGCTATGAAGCCTATGCTGTCGGTGGATGTGTTCGTGACATGGTGCTTGGAAGGGAACCGGAGGATTGGGATATTACGACTTCAGCGACTCCACAGGAAGTGAAGAAAATATTCCGGAGGACTGTGGATACAGGAATACAGCATGGAACGGTAACGGTACTTTTGGAAAAAGATCATTATGAGGTTACAACTTACCGACTGGATGGAATCTATGAAGATAACCGTCACCCGAAAGAGGTTTCCTTTACCTCCAGTCTTGTAGAGGACTTGAAGCGCAGGGATTTTACCATCAATGCTATGGCGTATAATGAAAAGGAAGGCTTTATCGATCTGTTTGGCGGCTTGCAGGACATTAAGGATAGCCTGATTCGGTGTGTCGGCAGTGCAGAGGAACGTTTTAATGAGGATGCATTACGAATACTCAGGGCAGTACGTTTCTCAGCCCAGCTAGGATTTGAGATTGAAGAAGAGACCCTTAGTGCAATCAGGAGTAAGGTTAATCATCTGAATAATATTAGTGCAGAACGGATCCGGGTGGAGTTTACTAAGCTTTTGTTATCTGATCATCCGGACCGCCTTCGTCTGTTATATGAAATCGGTATCACAGGTGTGGTACTTCCGGAGTTCGATGCGATGATGACAACCGGTCAGAAGAACATTCATCACATCTATTCGGTTGGTGAGCATACGATGCATGCTGTGTCAGAGGTGGCAGGAAGTCAAAAGGAGAAGCGATATGAACTCAGGGAGAGAACGATACTTCGCTGGACGATGCTGCTTCATGATATTGAGAAACCGAATACAATAAGCATCGGTAAGGATGGCCAGAACCATTTCTATGGACATCAGGAAAAAGGAGCAACGACTGCGAAGAAAATTCTCAGGCGTTTTAAATTTGATAATGGTACGATGGAAGACGTGGTTCATCTGATAAGGTGGCATGATTATCGGTTTGTAGCTACCCCGGCAGGGATGCGTAAGGCCATGTCCAGGATCGGTAAAGAATATATGGAGCTTTTATTTGAGGTGAATAGGGCGGATACCTCTGCGAAGAACCCGAAGCATACCGGAGATAAGTACGAGAAACTTGCAGCAGCTAGAAAGCTGTATCAGGAAATCGTAAGTAACGGGGAATGCGTCAGCTTAAAGGAACTTAACGTCAATGGCAGGGATCTTATTGCTGCAGGCCTTAAGCCTGGAAAAGAGCTGGGAGAAATCCTGAACAAGCTCCTGGGGGAGGTTCTAGAGGATCCGGGAAAGAACGAACGGGAGACATTGTTGGCATTAGCCAATCGAATACGAAAGGAAGAGTCTCAGAAGAATTCTTAAGAATTCTTCTGAGACTCTTTTCACGTTATAAAGATTTAATCGATATTTTTAGATAAAGTTGATTCTTTTTTACATACTGGCGGACGAAACTCACATTTATATTCATGAATCTGAATATCACCACATAATATTAGTATGAAGATTTGCCTATGGCAAACCGTTTATAATCATGCTTTACTATTGATGCGTTGATAGGAGGATTAGCTGTGGAGGACAGAAGCCAGGAAGCATTAAAAAGATATCGTCTTAAGATTCACAATATATATAGAGCCAGGGGAGCTTTTTTATTAGAGACCGACAGCGGCCTTAAGTTATTCAAATGCTTTGAAGGCTCTAGAAACAGGGCTCTGTTTGAAGACAAGGTGAAGGAGCACCTGTTGCAACACGGCTACCCTAATACGGACTTGTTTGTTAATACGATGGATGAGGAAATCATATCAGAGGATAGTGCAAGCTGCCAATATATCATGAAGAACTGGTTCTGGGGAGAAGAGTGCAACCTAAAGGAGCTTTCTCAGATTGAGGCTGCAGCTAGCAACCTTGCAAGACTTCATTGTCTGTTACGAGAGGTGGATTTTACAAAGGAACAATTGGAGCATAATATTTCTCCGGATCTCATGGAGACCTTTGATAAACGCAACCGTGAGCTAAAGCGTGTGAAAGCTTATATCAGAGATAAGAGGCAGAAGAATGAATTTGAACTCTCTTATTTGAATTACTATGACGCTTTTTATGAGCAGGGGGTAAATGCTGCAAACCGGCTGACAAGCTCCAAGTACCAGTCCTTGCTCAATGAAGCTGTTAAGCAACGGAGTGTTTGTCATGGCAATTATACCTACCACAATATCATTATGTTAAAAAGTAAGACAGAAGCTATGTCAAAGGCTTACGTTCCGCCAGGCTGGATTAACAAGCAGCCACTATCCGCAACAGAACTAGGTGTTAGTGGAGGTATGATAGCAACGACCAATTTTGAGAAATCCTATATCGGACTGCAGATTTGTGACCTTTATCAGTTTGTCCGTAAGGTTATGGAGAAGAATGACTGGGATATTCTTTATGGAAGCAATATCATAGAAGCCTATGACCGAATCAAACCTATTTCCAAAGAGGAGCTTTATGTTCTTTATCTGCTCTTGTTGTATCCCGAGAAATTCTGGAAGATAACAAACTTTTATTATAACGGTAAGAAATCGTGGGTATCCGGGAGAAATACACAGAAACTCAATATCATCGGCGAACAGAATGCGAAGAAAGAGATGTTCCTTCATCGTTTGGAAAGCATTTTATAGGAATAATCTGCGATTGAATATCACGTTCAGGTAGGCTATAATACATAGTATAACTAAGGTCAGTTTTATTATGAGGTACAATGAGATGGCTCAAAGCAGAAAACATAAGAATCAATATAAATTTAATACAAGATCAATTCTAAGTCTGCTTGCGGGATTGGGATTTCTTACGATTATTTTACTGGTTACGATGATATCAGTTTCCAAAGATAAGGTATCCCGTGGAGATTCTCAGACGGAGTTTACTGAGGGCAGCGGGAAGACAGAAGAGTCGCTGGAGACAGAAGAGACTCAGGTAACTAGGGAGGATGGAATTGTTACTATTGTAAAAGCAATTGATATAGAAAACCAACAGGTCCAGCTGTATGATATCAATAAACAGGAATTGATGATACTAAGCTATTCCGGCGGGACCAACATAACGGATAAATACGGACAGATTATTTCTATGAATCAGATTGAGATTGGTAGCATGGTGGATGCAGTTTATCGTGAGGATAAAGGTAAATTGACAGATATGAACATTTCGACAAAGGCTTGGGAGTATGTCGGAGTCAACAATCTGACCATTGACAGGATGGCAAGTACCATGAAGATAGTTGATAATCTCTATAAATACGAGAATGATATTTTAATCCTTGATGGCACAGAATTTATTTCTGTAACGGACCTGGCAGAACAGGATGAGCTAACGATCCGCGGATTTGAAGAAACCATCTGGTCCATTACTGTTACCAGAGGGCATGGTACCGTTATCCTTGAAGATTATGAGGCGTTCTTAGGTGATAGCATAACAATCGGTTATGAAGCCATGCAACAGATTTCAGATGGACTTGAGATGACAGTTCGTGAGGGTAATTTTAACTTGTCGGTGGAGCGTGCAGATTACAGCGCAACAAAGAATATCACGGTAAACCGTAATGAGATATCCTATGTATCTTTAAGTGACCTGGGACCGGATATTAGTGCGAAAGGTTTAATTAACTTTGAAATAACACCGTTCGGAGCAGATTTATTAATAGACAGAGAACCTACCTCCTATGCGAACCCGGTAGAAATGGAATACGGTGAGCATGAGATTAAGGTTTCCTTGGGAGGTTACACCTCATTTGAGGGAACGCTTACTGTAGATAGTTCGGGAAAAACGATTCATATCGATCTACCGGAAACGACAAGCGAGGAGGAAGTAACGGTAACAGAGACAGATACGGATACCACTGGTACTGCAGGTGGTACCTCGACAGATACAATCCAGGAACTAGAGCCGGATTATTCTGAGTTTGCCCCGGAAGACATCGATGACGAACATAAAATCTATATACAAGAACCAGTTGGCACTTCCGTCTATATTGATGGAAATTACATGTGCTTAGCTCCCGGCAGTGTCAAGAAGATCATCGGAACTCATGTTATTACCTTTATCAAAGAAGGTTACAAGACGATGAGCTATACGATAGAAATATCGGATGATGATCTTGACTCGTACCTTACCTTCCCTAATCTGATTGCTGAGTAAGACAAATTATACGAATAGAACAAAACCAGACAAAATCAGATAATGTCATAATAGTTTGAAAATCATACAATTAAATAGGTTTATGAGGCAATAGTAAGAATTGTGTCTACCGATTTTTCATCCTCTCTCTTTTCAAATTGGCTTGTTTAAGCTATAATAAATGTAAATTTATGGAAAAGAGAGGGGATTTTTATGGTTCAATATTTGTATGACAAAAACATTATTATTTATGCCTTCGCGGTTTTAGGCGGACTGGGTATACTGCTGAGAGTGATCGTGGATTTGGTATATAAGCATTTAGTAAAGGAATCAGACCGGCTTGGTGAGACTAAGAATAAGATGTTGAGACATATGAAAATGAAATTTTCCACCTGCTACAAGTTAAAGATAGGTGTGAATAATGTGGATACATTCGTGGATAAGAGCGTATCGAAGTATCGGTTTTGTGGAGTTTTATTATCAACATGGGATAATTTATGTGGACAAGTTCTCTTCCTTGTGCTTCTATTAGTGCCTGTAACTACTGTTTTTGGTGTTGCAATGGAGTGTGGACAAGATCTGATTTTATTTGCTGGAGCTGTGGGAATTCTGGCGAGCGCAGTTTTGATCCTTGTGGATAAAAGTATTAATCTTCCCGGCAAGAAGAAGCTACTTCGCCTCAACCTTTTGGATTATCTTGAGAATTTTTGTAAAGTTAGATTAGAGCAGGAAGCAAACCATCCGGAGCTCGTTGAGCAGTACCGACGTGAATATTTTCAGACAGTGGAGAATAAACAATCCACAACTGCAGCTACCACAGATTTAGTGAAGGAAGATACGAAATCAGAACTAAACCGACGTAAAGAAGCCAGAATAAAGAAAGAAGAAGAGAAGAAACTTCTCGCAACAAAGAGAGAGGAAGAACAGAGAAAAGCAGAAGAAGCAAGACGGGATGAGGAAAGAAGAAAGTTGGAAGAGAGAAAGCAGTTAGCAGCGAAACGTCGCGAAGAAGAGCGGAGAAAGCTGGATGAGGAACGAGAAGCCTTGGAGGCCAGACGTGCTGAACTGAAACGAAAAGCCGAGGAAAAGCAACTTGAGAAAGATCAGAAACAAATCAAAGTTGACCAGAAGGAAGAGATATTACATAGCGTGGAAGAGGAGTTAAAACCCACTAGGAGACAGATTAATATGGATAAGCTGGTTAAGGGCGTAGAGGATATTGCTCCCAAGAAAGAACAGGAGCAGAAAACGTCGGCGAAAGCTACGAGAGACCTCACATCAGATGATCAAGAAGAAAAGCTAATTGAAGACGTATTAAAAGAATTTTTCGCATAGAATTGTATTAGGACAGAAAAGCATTGAATAATTAGTTTGGCTTTGTTAGAATATATCCTGAGATATAATATTTATTGAAGGGAGTAATAACATGGCAAATAAGGTTTCATTTGATTTTTCTGTTGCAAAGAATTTCATCTCTGAAACAGAGATCGATATGATAAAGACTTCTGCTGAGGATGCGAAGCATAAGCTTCTCAGTAGAACAGGCGCAGGAAATGAGTTCTTGGGGTGGATTGATCTTCCAGTAGATTATGATAAGGAAGAGTTTGCACGGATCGAGAAGGCAGCAGCACAAATTCAGAAGGATTCTGAGGTTTTATTAGTAATCGGTATCGGCGGATCCTACTTAGGAGCAAGAGCTGCAATTGAGTTCTTAAGACATAGCTTTTATAATACTATTTCCAAGGAAATCAGGAAGACACCGGAGATTTATTTCTGTGGTAATAATATCAGCAGCAACTACATGAACCACTTAAAGGATGTCATCGGGGACAGAGATTTCTCCATTAATATCATTAGCAAGTCAGGAACCACAACAGAGCCGGCTATTGCATTTCGAGTATTTAAGAAAATGCTGAATGAGAAATATGGCAGGAAGGAAGCGGCGAAGAGAATTTATGCTACCACAGATAAGGCAAGAGGAGCACTTAAGAACCTTGCTACTGAGGAAGGCTATGAGAGCTTCGTTGTTCCGGATGATGTAGGTGGACGTTATTCCGTTCTTACAGCAGTAGGTCTTCTCCCCATAGCTGTTAGCGGTGCAGACATCACTAAGCTGATGGAAGGTGCTGCAAGCATGAGAAATTACTGCTTAAACAATAAATATGAAGAGAACGATGCTGTTTTGTATGCAGCAGTACGTAATGTTCTTTTGCGTAAGGGCAAGAGCATTGAAATTCTCGTTAACTATGAGCCCTCCTTACATTTTGTTGCTGAGTGGTGGAAACAGCTATATGGAGAGAGTGAAGGTAAAGATCAGAAGGGTATCTTCCCAGCATCCGTTGACTTCACAACCGACCTACACTCCATGGGCCAGTTTATCCAGGACGGTCAAAGAACCTTATTTGAGACAGTTGTTAATGTGGAGAATTCTGCAACAGAAATCATTCTTGAAGAGGAAGAGATTGACCTTGATGGCCTCAATTATCTGGCTGGTAAGAGTGTAGATTTCGTTAACAAGAGTGCTATGAAGGGTACTTTGCTTGCACACACCGATGGCAATGTTCCGAACCTTACAGTTTCTTTACCAGAGAAGAACGAATTCTATCTTGGTGAGCTGTTCTATTTCTTCGAATTTGCATGCGGTGTAAGTGGATATCTCCTTGGAGTAAATCCCTTTGACCAACCGGGGGTAGAGAGCTATAAGAAGAACATGTTTGCGCTCCTAGGAAAGCCTGGCTTCGAAGCTCAGAGAGAAGAATTGTTAAAGAGATTATAATCAGTAAGATAAGCAGCTGAAAGAATGCTTTTAACTGTCACATTAAAGTTTTTAAAGAGTATAATGTATTAAGAATAAGAGGTTACAGGTATCATTAATGTCGCAATAGGGTACATATCTTTGAGCACTCGCAACCGAATCCCTATTACAACATGAAAAGAAGTGCGTACTGCCTTGTTACCTTACCAGATATATTCGGCTGCTTAACATAGATATGACAAACCGCCCCAATATCCTTAGATATCGGGGCGGTTTTGTTAATCATCCAGCACAGATGAACTTTTATGGCATTACTACGATGTATTGGTACATCAGCATGAAGTGGCAGAAGCTGCCACCCATGACGAATAGGTGGAAGATCTCGTGGGAGCCGAAGTATTTGTGCCTGTTGTTGAAGATGGGTAGCTTCAAAGCATAAATGACACCACCAATGGTATAGATAATTCCCCCGGCCATGAGCCAGCCAAAAGCTGCAGTCGGAAGAGAATTTATCAACTGGGTAAAGGCAAGTACGCAGGTCCAACCCATGGCAATGTATACGATGGAGGAGAACCATTTCGGACAATGAACCCAGAAGCCGGTTACGATGATGCCGATGAAGGCAAGTCCCCAGACGAGCGCCAGCATAGTAAGGCCGCTCCTTCCGCCAAGAGCTATTAGGCATACTGGAGTATAGGTTCCAGCAATCAATACATAGATAGCCATGTGATCGAATTTCTTCAAGCGGCGATGTACCTTGATGGTTTTACCGAAGGTATGATATAAGGTACTTGCTACGTATAATAAAATCATGCTGAGAATAAAGATACCCAGTGAAATGATGTGGATATTGCTGGGTTGTCTTGCTGCTTTGATTAACAGGGGTGTCGCAGCGAATAACGCCATTAAAGTTCCGATCAAATGTGTGATTGCACTACCGGGATCCTTCGCTTTTACTTTCTTAACGGTCATAAAATCAACTCCTTTAATTTTTGTCGGGATACGATTAGTTTTTACAATTTATATAGTGTTTATGCATCACGTGGTAACGATATAATGACATATGGTAATCAATACTACGTGGTACGTATTTATATACTACAACACGTCGTTATAAAATGCAACACTTATTTATTATCTTTTCAATAGAACTAAAACATGTTATAATTAACAGCATAATATAAGGATTGTAGCAATTTTCCTTGTTGGATTTTTTCTGGGAGGAAGTCAGATGGATTTAAGTATTGGAGAGATCGTAAAACTGAAAAAACAGCATCCCTGTGGCAGTTTTGAATGGGAAATCCTCAGAGTTGGCATGGACTTTCGTCTTAAATGCCTGGGCTGCGGACATCAAGTTATGATACCCAGGAAACAGGTAGAGAAGAATATTAAGCAGGTTAGAAAACCGATAGGAAGTAATGATGGAGTCGAACCAAAGAAGAATATGTAAGAAGTGCTTTCTGAAGGACTATGCTCCGGAGGAATATCTTAATAATATGAGGGCTTACCTACATGGACTGGATGATGGGATCAGAACAGAGGAAGATACCTATCAGCAGCGGCTTTCTTTATGCGGGGAGTGCGATAAACTGAACGAAGGTATATGCAGACTATGTGGATGCTTTGTGGAATACCGGGCAGCTATCAGGAGTAAGAAATGTCCGGACATTCATCCAAGATGGTAAGTCAATTAAAATATTAGATCAGAAAGGAACAGGAAGATGAAATTAATATCTTGGAATGTAAATGGGTTAAGAGCGTGTTTAAATAAAGGGTTTACGGACTTCTTCAGTGAGTCAGATGCAGATTTTTTCTGTCTACAGGAGACGAAGTTGCAGCCGGAACAGGTGGAGATAGCATTTACAGGCTATCAGCAGTATTTTAATTCCGCGGTGAAAAAGGGGTATTCCGGAACAGCAATCTTCTGCAAGAAGGAACCTCTGAGCATAAGTTATGATCTGGGAATGGACAGACATAATGATGAAGGACGAGTTATCACTTTAGAATATGAGGACTTTTATCTGGTAACAGTGTATACACCGAATTCCCAGCAGGATCTTGCAAGACTTGGTTACCGTATGGAGTGGGAGGATGCCTTTCGGGCATATATCATGGGATTGGATCAGAAGAAGCCTGTTATTGTCTGTGGTGACCTGAATGTAGCTCATATGGAAATTGACCTTAAGAATCCAAAGTCAAATACCAAGAGTGCAGGCTTTTCGCCGGAGGAACGGGAGAAGATGACGACGCTTCTTAACAGTGGATTTATCGACACTTTCCGATATAAATATCCTGAGGCAAGGGATGCATATACCTGGTGGTCCTATATGTTCAAGGCGAGAGAGAAGAACGTCGGATGGCGTATTGATTACTTCCTCGTATCGGATCGCCTGAAAGATAAGATTGAGGACGCAGTGATCCATGACAATGTCCTTGGAAGTGACCATTGCCCGGTAGAATTAAGGTTAAATTAGTCAAAAATACAGTGAATTGGCGTTGTTATAGGCTATTTTGTTATTTTTTACAAAAGGTTATACTTGTAATTATTTTGCTAAATAGTTATACTTTAATGGAAGGTACCAAAGAAAGTGGAGGTCTAAGTTTACATGGATGCAGTTAGAATAAGAACGGATCAGGCTGAACCCGGGATGACAGTCGCATCAGACGTATATAGTTCAGGAAATCAGCTGATTATTACCAAAGGTACAATACTGGATGATAGAATGATTACCAGGCTGCGTTTTTATAACATATATGGTCTGCTGGTATATAGAAACGAAGAGATTCGGGAAATTAAAGATGAATCCTATATTGACATGTTGCGAAATACACAGGAATTCAAGAAGTTCAACCGCACTTATGTGGATACTGTCGGCAATGTGGAAATCAGCTTTAATGAAGTGCTTTATGGTAATAAAGAGTTCGAAGTCGACGAGCTACTGGCTGAAACGGACCGCATTTTAAAAGAAGGCCGTAATGGAGCACATGTTTTAGAAATGCTTCATGGTATCCGTAATTATGATGACATGACCTATGTACACTCCCTTAATGTGTCCCTCATTTGTAATATATTTGCCGGATGGCTGAAATTCTCACCGGAGGATACCAGAGCACTTACTCTTGGCGGTTTGCTCCATGATATCGGTAAGATGCTGATACCAAGAGAGATTATCGCGAAGGATGGAAAGCTGACGGAGGAAGAATTTAAGATAGTCAAGACCCACTCGATTAAAGGATATCAGGCAATCAAGGATACTCAGATTGATATTCGGGTAAAATATGCAGCACTGATGCATCATGAAAGATGCGACGGAAGCGGTTATCCAAACGGCTTTGTAGGAGAGCAGATAGATAACTTTGCAAAAATAATCGCCATCGCAGATGTATATGATGCGATGACGTCGAACCGCCGTTACCGTAATGCAATTTGTCCTTTTGATGTTGTTGAGAATTTTGAACGCGATGGCTTCCTCAAATATGATCCCGGCTATCTGATGACCTTCATGGAGCGTATCGTTAATTCCTACCTCCATAATATTGTACGACTGAACGATGGTCGTGAAGGTGAGGTAATCATGATTAACAAGCTATCCTTATCTAGACCGGTAATCAGAATCGGAACCGGCTTTGTGGATCTTTCTAAGGAACATAAACTGATGATTGAAGAGATCATCTAACCTTAAATAAATACGACTTGAACGAATAACATATATAAAAGAGCACCACCTCCAATGGAGAGAAGGGTGTTCTTTTTCCATATATGGAGAACAGCGATAACAGCGATGCTGATTGCTTCAGGAATTGCATGAGGAGACTGGGTAAATGATATGTCTTTGAGACAATACACCACTAACATTCCGATGATGGTAAACGGTAGTACATCAGCAAGGTATTTCACATACCTGGGAATTTCGCGTTTCTCAGGAAACAATAGGAACGGAAGAGTTCGGGTAAGTACAGTTCCCAGAGTCACCATTGCAAAGAAAACAATTAGTTGGGGCGTTGTGTAATTCATAGAAACCTCCGATTATACACTGGAATTAACCTTCTCAATGGGTTTTTTGAGGGTTGTGACTAGTACTGTAATCATGATCATCGCAGGAATGATAAAGCCAGAGTTAGATGAGCCGAAGATCAGTCTACTGGTGATGGCGCTAACGATACCGATGATTGCAGGGAGATGGTTCTTCGTAGATCTCCACTGATTGATCAGGATCACGACAAATAAAGCCGTCAGCACAAAATCAATTCCCTTTGTATTAAAATTAATTAGACTGCCCAGTATTCCGCCAATTAACGAACCGGTAATCCAATAGATATGATCAAGCAATGAGACGAAGAAATAAAACCATTTCCGGTCTACCTTCTCAGGAATATCTGCTGAGCATACAATGGAGAAGGTTTCATCCGTCAGCGAGAAGATCAGATAGGGTTTAATGTTGCCGACGCCCCGGTATTGTTTTAGCATGGAGATTCCATAGAAGAGATGTCTGGCATTCACTGCGAGGGTCCAGAAAAAAGCGCTAAGTGGATTAAAACCCGCTGCAAGCAGAGTGACAGCCACAAACTGCATCGATCCGGCATAGACGAATACACTGGCAAGCAGGATCCAGAATAAGCCGAAACCTTTGCTATCCATGAGGATACCATAGGCAGCACCAAGAACAAGATAACCCGTTAATACGGGGATGGTATGTGGGAGTGCAGCGAAGAACGCTGCCTTTTTATTATTCATGAGAATACTCCTTAAGATCGCTATATGAATTTTGTCAGCCACATGAGGCAAAGGCTCCAAGGTAATTTTAACGCTTGGAGGAGCCGGAATAGACCGGTGTAAAATCATCACTATCAGCACATACAAAACCTGAAAATTTGGCAACGATTTGATCAAAATATGTGGTTGCAGTCTTAAGATCATCATCACAAAGATTGAGGGCATAGATTGTCCTGATATTACGGTTCTTTACAAAGGAAGCATCGGAGGGGTCTTTAAAATTAGGGTCCAAAGCTTCAAAGTCTATTGAATTTCCGTTTGGTAACTCTAGTTCTAAGACATTCATTTCCTCCCATAACTGGATCGTGAGATCTTTCGTATCCTGTAACAGAACAGCGATATCTTTCGCGGTAACCTCCAAGGGTGACATATAAAGTAGGTCAATATTATTCTTAACTATATTCTGATTGCTGTTGTTCTTGTTTGCCATTATTATCTTCCTTTCTGATAGAACGAACTACGCTTCTGGTAAATTATAATATATAAATTTTAAATAATCAATCGGTGTTTATAAACAAGGCGGGATATCATTTATAACAGACTGCCATAGGAATGACAAATAAAAAGATTATATTGGGAAAAGAATGATATCTATGTCTATTTAGACATATTGATAAATTTTCGAATGAGATGAGCATTGATTATATTACTGTATACGAATGGAGGAAATGACATGAAACGCTTAAGAAGATTTCTTATCATGCTTCTGATTTCCATATTGGCGGTGAATGTGATACCGGTTCAATCTGCTTCGGCTGCGACAAAGTATGGTATTATCCTTGGAAGTAAAGCAAATGTATATACTCTATATAATAATCTTACCGTTATGTCTCCGGAAGCGAATATCATGGTGAAAGTCTATAACCTAAGTAAAGCCTTGGGCTTAACCTATTCCTATAACAGTGAGACAAAGAAGCTGACCATAAAGAATCCGACCAATGGAAAATATCTGGTATTTACCAGAGACAGCAAGACTTATTCCTATTATTCAAGTAAAACGGCTGCGGCAGCCATTAAGACAGCCACCTATAAATTCTATTATGATAATACCACAAAGAGTAATGTAATTCATGCTTCTACCTTAAAATATATTGTTAACTACTATTATTATAAGGATGCTACAGGCGGCTATTATGGCGAGATGGGGTATAAGGGTATACTTTCCTACAGTATCAATGGCTACAGCACATATGATATGCCGATTACGAATGAGGTGCTTGATTATGTAAATGCGAAGACCTTTACCTCAGGGGAGGAGCTTCTTGATGCAGTGAGGCTAAATATGCTGGCACGCCGGAGTGGTATTACTTTTGTTACGAACAGGGCAACCATGGAGGAGATAGGATCAGGCACTTCCATCATGGATGCTGTATTAGCGATGGATAATAAGGATACCTCAAAGGATGCGGATTACTTGTCGTTACTGATTAATAATCTAAAACAAAGTTGGCGATCAACCAGTACAAAATACAGCTACCCAGATGGACGAGAAGAGATTATAAAATCTCCGTCAGACCCTGCTTCCCTGACCATTGCGGTGAGTTATGAAACGACCCTTGATCAGGAGCGGATTGTTGACAATAAGGTGGCAAGTATTCTGAAATCACTGAAGCTTAATGATGCTTCTGATTATGAGAAGGTTAAGAAGATACATGACTATGTAATTAATCTTGCAAGTTATGATAAAACATATACCAGATCATCAGCCTATGAGTTGCTAGTGAATAAGAGCTCCGTATGTGAGGGATATACGTTATCCGCATACCGGTTATTCACCGATGCCGGCTTAGAAACTAAGATTATTACCGGTTATGGTAAGGGCGAAAGTCATGCGTGGAATATTGTAAAGGTGAATGGTGAATGGTATAACATCGATCTGACCTGGGGTGACCCAATCAGCAGTACAGGGGCACCAATCCTTAGCTATGATTATTTCTTAAAGAGTGAAAAGGACTTCAAATATCATGACAGATTATCGGAGTATATGACTGCAAATTTCTTATTAGCATATCCGGTTGCAGAGGAGAGTTACCCGCGCTAGGAGTAATGATGATAAGCTAGCCAATAGAATAGTTAAGAAAATGAAAACCCAGTGTATATTCTGTTAAGTCTATTCACTGGGTTTGTTATCATTATTCATTATTACTGTAAGAAGTAGCAGGATTGGAGGTATCAAAGGTACACTTAGCCATAAGGTTTTCATAATGCTTTTCTTTGATATGGAGAGCAGTTAGCCTTTTCTGCATTTCTTCAAGGTCTGCTTCTGCTTTTTTCTTCTGTGCAATTATAATGTGATAGCGTTCCGGTATTGTTGAATCACCTTGCGAACATAATTTTATGTAATGCTTAATGTCAGATACGGACATACCGGTGTTACGAAGGCATAGTACGAGATAGATCCATTCAAGATGTGCATCAGAAAATAGTCTTGTACCATGCTCATCTCTTGCTACGTCGGGGAAGAGCCCTTGGTCATCGTAAAAACGGATGGTATGTACGGAAATATTTAATTTATCGGATAATTGCTTTACAGTAAATGTGGACATGCGTACCTCCTAAATATAAAAAGTTTAATTGCTTTAATCGATTTAATCGTTTCATTTAAAATGCAATCGAGAATTTTACAGCAAGAAGTGAAACGTTAAGTGAAAAGGTAAATTCATGATTTTTGATATCCCTTGATTTTGCAGGACTAAAATCACGTTTAATCGGTTTACGAGTTAATTAAATAGCGTTATAATGCACTTATAGAGGTCTGTTTCCATGAGTGCAAGCATAGTAAACAGGCATCTGGATT
>FWWL01000685.1_pt1 | contig 90669 bp, 69 predicted proteins | sample 2228331 | NCBI WGS metagenome assembly FWWL01 (sample SAMEA103939775, study PRJEB20133) | metagenome | reverse complement strand
GGATGGTCGTGGTCGTGTCGGGCCTCGGTGGCTGCTCGGGATGGATCACAGCGCCAAGCAGGGATGCCCTCCTGTTCGCGGGAGGCGGGTAACCATTGCGCCAAGGCCTCTGCACATGATGCCGTTATCGTCGAGCCCACGCGGACCGCTGTCCTGGTCTTGCGGCCGTAGGCGTGAGCGCAGGCAAGGTCGGCGTGGCAGACTACCCGCTCGGTGACCGTCTCGGCCCAGGGACCGGAAACGACCACGCCTACGACAGTCCGGTCATGAACAGCCGACGCCTGGGGGCAGCTTTGGGCCCTCAAGAGGGGCGGCTGACCCCGCCCCTGGCGGCCTTCTTGACCGCATCGAGTGCTTCCGCCAGGTCTCGAGGCGAGGGCTGCAGGGACCCTGCTGGGTCGAAGACCGAGCGGAGATAAGCCCATGTCAGGACCTCCACGGCCCAGGCCGCACTGGGAAGCGCCCCAACAAGGCGGCGAGAGAACTCAAGCGGGGTCTCGGTCGGATCGCGTTCGAGGCCGAGCCGTCGGGCGATTCCCTTCAGGCGCAGCCAAGCCTGTACCGCGGGGTCGGAGGGGTCCCCGAGCCCCATCCGGCCTCGACGACGTAGGTGTCGCACGAGCATGACGGCCCCGAGCAGCATGAGGAGACCAACTCCTCCAGCCAGAAGCCACCGACCCCACGGCGCCTCGCGCACCTTGCGCTTGAGGTCCTGGAAGTCCTGCCATTTCCAGGGATCGTCCCGGCTGGCGCGCCCGCCCGGACGCAAAACGGCCATGATGACTTCCATCTGCTTTTCGAGGTTGTACTCGACCACCCAGCGGTACCACCACAGACGCACCGCGTCCAAGGCAGCGCTGAGCCCGTGCCACCACGGCTGGCGGGCTCGCAACTCGAGCGCGACGGGCGGGGTGGGGTCGAAGGTGACGAACCCGTGGCCCGGAAAGAAGACCTCGACCCACGAGTGCGCGTCCTGCTTGCGGATGGCCGTGTAGCCTCCGTACTCGTTGACCTCGCCCCCATAAAAGCCGTTGACGATGCGGGCCGGGACGCCCACCGCGCGGAGCAGGACCACCATGGCCGAGGCGAAGTACTCGCAGTGCCCTTGCCGGTTGCGCAGCAAGAAGTCCGCGAGGGGGTCTTCGTCCCCGTGTACCGAGTCGAGGGCGTACTCGAAGTTCTCGCGGAGGAACCGCTCCACAGCCACGGCCTGGTCGTACCGGGTCTTGGCGCCCGCGATGACCTGGCGCGCGAGCGCGAGCACGCCCGGATCCAGGTCCGGCACCTGGAGATATCGCCGGCGGACCCACTCGGGGTCCTCTGATGTCACGGACCGTAGCGACTCGATCGGGGGCGACTCCGGGAGCCAGTACGCGGTGTACTGGATCGAGGTGTTCGGGGGTCCGGACACGTACACATCGCCGGCAGCATCGCGTCCAAAGCGCCACTTCTGGGGGCGCAGGGCCTCGAGCGTATCGGGGGGCCGACGGAAGGCGAGTGCGACCGGCGGGCTGAACAGGACCCGCCGCGACCCGCCCAGCGGCTCCAGGTACACCTCGGCGGAACGCACCCCAGCCGAGTCCACGCTGGGGCCCGCCGGGTCCACCAGGTGCCGTCCCTCGGCATCCAGGCGCAACTCCCACAGGCGTTTCATGGTCTTGGACCAGGTCCGCCCGTCGTAATGGTCGAGGCTCTGGCCCCGCAGCCGGAGCGGGACCTCCAAAGGCCCACGAAGGGTGCGCACGCGCGCGACCACCTCCGGGTCCTCGACGATGTTCCCGAAGTCCCCGAGGGTGACGGTGTCCGCAAACCCGCTCATGGCGACGCCTGGGCGGGATTGCGTGGCGAAGAACCCAAGCCCAATACGCGGAAACAAAAAGAAAAAGACCACGGACAACGCGAAGATGAGCGAGGTCAGCCCGACCGTGAGCGCCACGAACCGGCCCGGCACCAGGTCGCGCCGTGATAGCCAGGCCTCGGGTCCCGCATGCAGGGGCTGCGCGCCCTCGCCCTCCTCGACCCCGCGCCGCACCGTGGTCAGTAGGAGCGACAGGGTCAGAAAAACCACGTAGGGAAACAGGACGATGCCGAACGAGAGGCCTGGATTGACCACCGCCCCGGATACCACATGCAGAAACGACAGGGCGTACACCTGCATGAAGTCCGCGGCCCGGTGCAACATCATCGCGCGGGCGGATGCCAGAAATATTGCGTAAAGTATTGTGTAATATAGATAGTTCGTTGTAGAAAATGCAAGGAAGGCCGCGCCGAGCCCGGCGCCCACCGCGACCAGGGTCATCATTCGATTGGCCATGCGCCCCCGGAGGACCTGTCGCACCGATGGCCCGCTGATGACCGCGAGCGAGGCGAGCGCCATGACCCACAGAGGGAATTCCTCGGACAGGGCGAGGACCGCGAGACCTGTCAAAAGGGTCGCCGCGGTTGCGGCGCGATGGAGGGCATCGAATCTCATGGCGCGCGGGACTCCCGCCTGTCCTGCCAGCCGGTCAACCAGTTCACGCTTTCCGGTGTCACCCAAACGACCCGGGCCCCGTCCGCTGGGGGCGTCACGCGGGTCTGTACCTCGGCCATCTCGTCTCGGTTGACCACGAGGACCGGAATCGTGGCAAGGGCGTCGAGGATGCGCTCCACCTGGGCCTCGCCCGAGCCCGGGGATACCACAGTCGTCGCGCTCCACAGTCCCACCCGGTGGCCGGTCCTGACCAGCGAGACGGCCAGGCTCGCCGCGGCTTCGATGGCGGCCTCGACGCCCTCGGGATCCACACCGTGCCCCGTACTCCCGCGCTCCACGGCGTTGAGCAAGACCACCCAGACGGCCCGCATCCCCTGGTCCTCGACCTCGCGCACCACGGGTGTGGACCGGCTTGCGGAGCGACGGTACAGGATGAGCCGCGGGTGGTCGCCCGGGCGGTAGTCGCGCACCCCGAAGAACTCGATCCCCCGGCCAGGGACCGGACGGTCCTCCTCCTCCCCGAGAGGCGCGAGCGCTGCGAGGTGCGCCCGGAGGTCGTGGACCCGCGGGTGGACGCGGATGACCACGCCGTCCAGGGGGCTTTTCGCACCCCCTTCCCCCACGGGAAACACCACCGACTTGCGAAAGAACGAGAACGGAAACCCGGTCGAGAGGACCATCCCGCGCAAGGAATAGTCCCCACGCCTGGCGAAGGTGACCCGGCAGGTCCCCGAGAGCGTCACCTTGGGCCCCACCTGGAGAAAGCGCGCAGGCTCCACCGCGACCTCGCCCGAGTCAAACCAGGGCCAGGCCTCGACGGACCACGCCGCAAATCGCCTGCGGCGGCTCGCAATGGTCACGACGATGGGTACGGACTCGCGCGCTGGCACGCGCATGAACCGCAAGGGCTGGCAGCCGATGCGGCGCAGGTTGGCCTCGGAGAGGATGCCACTCAACAAGATCAAGGACAGGGACAGGCTGAACACCAGATAGATCAGGTTGTTACCGGTGTTCACCGCGGCCACGCCCAGACCAATGGAGACCAGGACCACGACCTTGCCCTCGCGGGTGAACGACAGTTTCCTCGGAAAGAAAGGCGAGCGCCAGACGAAGTCTCTGAGCCTACCCACGATGCATCAATCGCCCGGTACAGGGGTCCGCGAGAGGACTTCGGTCAGGACCGCCTCGGCCTGGTCCCGGGCCGACCGTCCAGAGGCGCCTCCCCCCCGGACCACGACCCGGTGCGCGCAGACCGGCACGAGCATTTCGCGCACGTCGTCCGGCAAGCAGAACTCACGCCCGCGCACCGCCGCGAGCGCCCGCGATGCCGCGAGGAGGCTCACCGCACCGCGCGTCGAGACCCCGGATTCCAGTGATGGGTGAGTGCGAGAGAGGGCCACGAGTTCCAGGGCGTATTCCATGACCGCGTCCGAGACGGCCACGGCTTGGGCCTCCTTCTGCGCTTGGAGCACGGCCTCGACGTCCCCAACGACCGGCACGAGGTCGTCCACCTTGTCCGCGAATCCCGCGCTCGCCATGATCCGCCGCTCCACCTCTCGCTCCGGATAGCCGATGGTCAGGCGGACCAGGAACCGGTCCATCTGGGACTCGGGCAGGGGGTAGGTGCCGTGGTGCTCGAAGGGGTTCTGGGTCGCGATGACCAAAAACGGCTCCGGCAAGGGACGGCTCACGTCGTCCGTCGAGACCTGCCGGTCGCTCATGGCCTCGAGCAGCGCGCTCTGGGTGCGGGGGCTGGCGCGGTTCACCTCGTCCGCAAGGACCACGTTCGCGAAGATCGGGCCTGGATGGAAATCGAACTTCTCCCGGGAGGCCGAGTACACCGTGACCCCCGTGATATCCGACGGCAAGAGGTCCGAGGTAAACTGGATGCGCCGGAAGACCCCCCCGATGGCCCGAGCCAGGGCCCGTGCCAGGACGGTCTTCCCGGCCCCTGGCACATCCTCGAGCAGGATGTGCCCACGTGCGAGGAGCGCCACCACCGCGTACTCCACCACCCGGGGCTTGCCCAGGAACACCCGTCCGACCGCGTCGGCGATCCGGAAGGCCAGGGCCGCCGCGCCGTTCTTCGCGTATGCGTTCATTGCACGCGGTCCAAGAACTTCTCGATGAGCCGTCGCACGCGAGAGGGGCACTCCGTCACCGGCAGAAACCCACAGTCGGCAAGGTCCTCCACCGCGACACGGTCCGGTGCCTGATCGACGAGGGTCTTGTGGGCCTCCACAACCGGCGGTGGCAGGCGCGACAGCGGGAGGACCAGCAAGACCGGCCCAGGGTACTCCGCCGGGGAGTAGCGGACCTCGGGTCGCGCCAGTGCGGCCTGGGTCTGCCCATACGCGAGCACATCCCACGACACGGCGAGGAGTTCCCAGGGCTTGTCCGCCTTGCCCACCAAAGACGGGGCCATCACGCGGGCCATGTCTCGGTTGAGGACCTCGGGCCGGAATGCGGCCTGGTGTGCGACGAGGTCCTCAGCGATGGTCCGGAACGGCTCGGGCAGTCCTGAAGCCACGGCCTCATCCAAGGCCTCCACGGCTCCGGGCAGAGGGGAGACCACGGCCACCACCCCGGCCACGGCCTCTGGCTCGAGGGTGGACAGCCACAGCGCCGCGGTGCCCCCGAGGCCCTGCGACACAAGGACCGCGCGCGAATGTTCGAGTGTCTCGAGCAGCGCACGGAAGGCCTGGGGCCGCACAAGCCGCACCGCGGTGTCCGGCGCGGGTTCGAGCAGGGCCACGACCGCGTCATCCGCGAGGTCGCGCACAATGGGATAGATCCACGAGAAGTCCATGCCAGGCCCCCCTGGCAGGACCACGACCAGTGGCCCCTTCTTCCCGTACACGGTGGCCCTGCCCCCCTCGAAGGCCACCTCCCGCCCGCCCTTGGGGACTTCGACCTGCGGGGTGGGCCGAGCCTTCTCCGCCCCCTTCGCCGGGTCGCGGAAGGTCAAAAGCCACAGGGCGAGACCCGCTGCCTTGGCCACGTCCTCCTCGCGGGAAGACAACAGCGGACGCAAGACCTCCACCGCCTCCTGTCCGCCCACAAACCCCAAGACTCGCGCGGCCTGGGCCGCCACTTGGGGCTTCTCGTACTGGACCATGCGGACCGCCAGGGCCGCGAGGTCCGGAGCACCGAGGTGCCAAGCCACCTCCAGCGCCCGGATGCGCACGGCGTCGGAGGGGTCTTCCTCGGCGCTCACCAAGACCGCCGGGCCATCCTCCGAGTCCGCGCGGCGCTCAATGACCTCGAGCGCCTTCATCCGAATCGCCTCGGCCTCGTCCTTCAGGGCCTGGCGCAGGATGTCGCGGGCAGCCGGAGCTGTGTGTCGTCCGATCAGGTCGAGGAGCACCGTGCGCGCGACCCGGCCATCGCCCTTCTCGTAGCGCCTTGTCAGGTCCGCCAGGGAGGCATCGTTTTGATGTCGCTCAAGATATCTTATCACGAAGGCTCTGATCCCCTCCGAGGGGTGGTCCAGCAAGGGCAGGACCGAGTCCATGGCGGCCAGCCCCCAGGCCATCAAACAGCGCTGGACCCCCTCACTCGGCGTGTGCGAGGTGCGCACGGCGAACAGGAGGCCAGCAAGCCCCGCTTGCCCAGCAGAGCGTAACAAATCGCACGCAAGATTGTGGTCCGGGTCGTTGTCTAGCGCCACGATCAGGGTGGGGATCGAGTCCACACCGGCCAGTGAGGCCACGGCTCGCAACAAATCCGCCCGAAGCGGCCCCTGCGACCGGGCCTCATCATGATAGGCCCGCACGAGGCACCTCTCGGACCAGGGCGGGGCGGCCTCGAGGACCATCGCGATCGCCTCCCGGCGGCGGCCTTCCGAGCCAGTCAGCACGAACCGGCAGGCGTCCTCCGGGACCAGGGGGTCACGGGTCTGGCGCATGAGCGCGATCACCTGGTCGACGAGCCTCGCCGCAGTGGCCGAGGACTCCGGGTCCCCGGCCCACAAAAGGACCCGCGCCACGGCAAGGCGGAAAGCCTCGCACCGGGGCAAGAGGAGGTAGCGGCGCAGGACCTCGTCCACCCACGCCGGGTGCTTTGCATCCAAAAGGCGCGCCACGAAACGGCAGCCCTCCTCGCCGCGCTCGTACACCAGGCCGAGCACACGGGCCGCGAGGTCCGAGTCGTCCGGAGCCGAGTCTACGAGACGCGCCAGGGCCTGGCCGTGCCGCCTCAGGAGGTCGGGACGCGACCGCAGCAGGTCCATCGCGGCCTGGAGGTCCTCGCCCTGCGCGCTGGCCAGGGCCCGGATGGCCGCCTCGGGCCGCACAGGGGATTTCGCAAAGCCGATGGCGGGGACGAGCATTGCCACGACCATGAGCCAGCCCCTCAATCCCCCTCGCCGTCCCGCCATGTGGTGCCTCCCGCTAGGCCGCATCCTGGCCTCGGATTGTACGGACAAGGTCTGCGTTGTGTCAAAGGAGGCTGGGCAACGACCAGGCTGGAGGCGGTCGCAGGACTACTGGCCCTCGCAGGTGCCTTCGAACAGGACGTTCACGCCTGCCGCGTGGGCCTCACAGGCGTTCGGGTAGGTCTTGAAGTCGCACCCGCACACAGGCTTGATGATCAGGGGACACAGGGTGGGGCGCTCGAGGCACACGCCGACACCATCGCAGTCCCCGTCCTGCTTGGCGCAGAACTCCGTCTTCGCGCACTCCGAATTGTCCTTGCAGGCCCCCTTGCAATCCGGCGCGCACGTGTCCGGGCCCTCGCCCTGCTCCGGCTCGCACGTTCCGTCCCCGCAGGGCTTCCCGCAAACGGCCTTGCATGTGCCATCCACACAGTCCCAGTGGCCCACGCAGTCCACAATCCACGGCCAGACCAGACAGTCGTAGTCTTTTGTGCACTGGGGGCCGCTCGCGACACACGTGCACGCCCCAGTCGCGGCCCACGCGCACTTCCCAGGCACGCCCTTCTCGTTCACGCAGGGTTCGGGCTTGCAGGTCGGATTGAAGAACAGGTCGCATGGGTCGAACACGCCCGGCTCACCCTGGCACGCGCATGTCATGAGGCCAAACGGGCTCTGGACCCAGCGACAGGCATCGTTCTGGGTCGTGGGGTCCCCGTCGTCGCATGGGACGGGCTTGCACTGGGGGTTCACGAGAAGGCCGCACGGGTCCGGATGGACCGGCCCACACGAGCAGCCGAACAAGACGTCCGGCCCGCACCTCCCTGGCGCCCCTGTCAAGGTCTTACAGTCCACGGGCTTGCATTCCGGGTTGACCAGGGGCGAGCAGGGGTCAGTGATGATGATCCGGCCCACGCAGTCGCAGTACGCAAACCCCAACGGGTCCTTCACCCACTGGCACTGGTCCTTCTCGGTCAAGGGATTGCCATCGTCGCACGCGGCTGGCTTGCACTGGGGGTTGAGGGCCGGGCCACACGGGTCCTCGGGGATCACCCCTCCCCCGCACTTGCATTCATCGGTGAAGGAGTCCCGAGCGCACAACCCATCCACGCCGGGTGCAATCAGGCACTTGCGAGGCTCGCACATGGGGTTCAGCTCCTCCCCGCACGGGTCAACCGGGACCACCTCCTCCTGGCACGAGCAACCCAACGTCTCGTCCTTCTGGCACTTCCCTGGCTGCCCGCCCGCCATCTTGCAGTCCACTGGCTTGCACTCGGGGTTCAAGGTCAGGTCGCACGGGTCGTACGGCACAAACTCCCCAACACACTTGCAGTACTCGATCCCCACCGGGTCCACGACCCACCGACACACGTCCTTCACCGTCTCCGGGTTCCCGTCATCACACAGGACCGGCTTGCACTCCGGGTTCAACTCCTTCCCGCACGGGTCCTCCGGAGGCACAAACGGCACACACCCGCACTTTCCAGCCACGTCCAGCCGACACGTCCCCACGCTCCCGTCCGGCAACCAGCACTCCTTCGGATCGCACGTCGGGTTCAACTCCTTGCCGCACGGGTCAATCGGCACCTCCTCCTCCTGGCACGAGCAACCCAACGTCTCGTCCTTCTGGCACTTCCCTGGCTGCCCGCCCGCCATCTTGCAGTCCACTGGCTTGCACTCGGGGTTGAAGACGGGGGCGCAGGGGTCCGACGGAACCGGGTCACCCACGCATCCGCAGGTGTCGAGCAGCGCCTCACCGACTTTCTTCACCACCCACCGGCACCGGTCGTTTATGGTGCCCTCGAACTCGTCGTCGCACACCTTGGGGGCACACTCGGGGTTCAATGCCTCCTTGCAGGGGTCCACGCCGGGCTCCGTGGGCAGACACCCGCACGCCCCTTGGTAGTCCCAGGCGCACTTCCCCTGGGTCCCGTCCGCGAGTTTGCACTCCTCAGGCTTGCACTCGGGGTTCAAGACCTCGGAGCACGGGTCAGGTGGCACGACCGCCTTGCACACGCAGGCCCCACTCGCCGGATCCAGCGTGCATTCGCCCTCCAGGTCGGCCCCAAGGGGACACGCCCATGGGGCGCACTCGGGATTGAGGTCCGGCCCACATGGGTCTTCCTGCTCCGAGACACAGGTGCACTGCCCGTTCTCGTTCTTCGCGCATTTTCCGGGAAGCCCATCCTCGGTCTTGCAAGGGTCCGGATTGCACTGGGAATTCAGGTCCGGTCCGCAGGGGTCTTGCGGGGGCTCGCTCCCCACACACTGACACGCGCCGGCCTCACCCGTCGCGCACTTCCCGGGAAGTCCCTCTGGCGTCTTGCAATCCCTAGGCTCGCACTGGGGGTTTTTCTCCTCTGAGCACTCGTCGGGTTGCGCGACCTCCCCTCCGCCCGGGTCTGTAGTTTCTCCGCCGGGCACCTCGGGCAACCCCACCTCGCCAACAGTGTCTCCGCCAGGCACGTCCTGCAGCCCGCCCTCGCCGCCTGTGTCCCCGCCAGGGCCACAGGCCACAAGCCATGCCACTGCCCAGGCAACGCCGAACGCCCTGAATCCCTGATGCCGCTTCATTTGAAATCCTCCTCACGCCGCTACCTGGCCAGAGCGTACGAAAACGGCTGCCTCAGTTCAAGCGCGGCGCAAGCAAAACCCGCGCGCCCGAAACGCAAGACCCGCCCTGTACGTGGCGGAGAATCGTCCCCGCGCCTCCCCCCTTAGCCCTCGCGAAGCCCCTCCGAGTCCGTCGCGTCGTCCATCGGGTACGCCTTGCTGACCTCGGCACACAGGGCACGCAGGGTCCCGTTGCGGATCGCCTCGCGCACGCGGGCCATCAGGCGCGAGAAGAAGTGCAGATTGTGCAAGGTGTTCAAGACGGAAGCGAGGATCTCTCCCGAGATGGTCAGGTGGCGAAGATAGGCCCTCGTGTACGAGCGACAGGTCGGACAGTCGCACTGTGGGTCCGCTGGGCCCGTGTCCTCGCGGTACGCGGCATTCCGGATGGACACACGCCCAGCGCTTGTGAACAAAAGCCCGTTGCGGCCAGCGCGCGTCGGGAACACACAGTCCGCCAGGTCCACGCCCGCAAGCGCCGCCAGAAGCAAATCTTGCGGCGTGCCGACCCCCATCAGGTAGCGCGGCTGCTCCCACGGTAGCCAAGAGGCCGTGGCCTCGACCACGGGGAGGCGGCGCGCGAGCGGCTCGCCCACGGACAGCCCACCAATCGCAAAGCCATCGAAGGGAAACGTGGTGATGTCCGCCGCGTGCTGGCGACGCAGATCCAGGTCCAGCCCACCCTGCACGATGCCGAACAGGGCCTGGTCCTCGCGGGAGCGGGCCTCGATGGACCGCCGGGCCCACAGCGTGGTCCGCTCCATCGCGCGCTCGACCTCCTCCCGAGGGGCCGTCGAGGCTGGACACACGTCGAGGACCATGGCGATGTCCGAGCCCAGGGCCTCCTGCATGGCCACGACCTTTTCTGGCGTAAACTCGACCGGCGCGCCGTCCAGGTGCGACTGAAAGACCACGCCCTGGTCCGTCACCTTGGGGGGGCGTCCGCCCCTCCCCTCCCCGACCCGGCGACCCAGGCTGAAGACTTGAAACCCACCCGAGTCGGTCAGGATCGCGCGGTCCCAATTCATGAAGCGATGCAACCCCCCGTGTCGAGCCACGACCTCGATGCCGGGCCGCAAGGCCAGGTGATACGTGTTCGCGAGAATGAGGCCGTACCCCGCGCCCCTCACCTGCTCTGGCAGTACCGCCTTGACGCTCCCCGCTGTCCCGACCGGCATGAAGGCCGGCGTCTCGATATCACCGTGCGGGGTGCGCAACCGCCCGACCCTCGCCTGCGAGGAGGGGTCGCGGGCCACCACCTCGAACGCAAAACCTCTCGGCATTTTGCGCCTATCACACCTCACGCGATGAACATTGCGTCCCCGTACGAGTAGAAACGATACCCGAGCCGCACGGCCTCCCGATAGGCCCGCAGTACCCTCTGCCGCCCCGCGAAGGCGCACACGAGCGCAAGCAATGAGGACCTGGGCAAATGAAAGTTCGTGATCAGCGCGGACACGACCCGGAAGCGGTGTCCGGGCAAGATGGTCAGGTCCGTCTCGCCACAGCGAGGCTCGATCAACCCACGCCTGCTCCCCCCGAGGGTTTCGAGCACACGGACCACGGTGGTCCCGACAGCGACGACCCGCCGGCGCTCTTGGATGGCTTCATTGATAGCCCGAGCCGAGGCTGGCGGGACCTCGAAGCGCTCCGGGTCCACCCGATGCCGCCGGATGTCTTCCGCGCGGATGGGCCGAAACGTGCCCGGGCCCACATGCAAGGTCACAGGAACCACCTGCACGCCCATGTCGCCCAGACGCGCAAGCAGGTCCTCATCGAAGTGCAGACCCGCGGTGGGGGCCGCGATGGCACCCTCCGAGCGGGCGTACACGGTCTGGTAGCGCTCGCGGTCCAGGTCGTGCAGCGAGGCGTCGGAGCGCTGGATGTAAGGAGGCAATGGGATCCGCCCGCACCGGTCCATGACCTCGGACACGACCATCCCAGGTGGGTGCGTCACGACCAGGACCGCCCTCCCGTCGTTGGTCCTCGCCTCGACCCGCAAGCGAATGCCCGTCTCGCCCCCGTCTCGTGCGACGACCTCCAGGGTCGCGCCAGGCCGAAGCCCCCTGTGTGCGTGAACCATGGCCTCGAGTCGCTCCCCGAAGAACCGTACCGTCAAGACCTCGACCATCCCGCCCGTCTCTTTGCGGGCGAACAGTCGGGCTGGGATGACGCGCGTGTCGTTGACCACGAGGCAGTCCCCCTCCCGCAAGTACGCAGGCAGGTCCTCGAATCGGGCGTGCGCGCGCACCCCGCCTCTCCGGTCCAGCACCATCAACCTCGACCCTGTCCGCTCGGGCGCTGGGACTTGGGCGATCTGCTCCGGGGGGAGGCTGTAGTCGTAAGAGGACAGACAAAACTTGGGCGGGATCGGGTCCACAGGCCCTCCGGACGCGAGCCGGGGCCGATTGTACCGGATACGCCAGTCGTTGCGTCCCAGGGCCTCCCATCACGCCCGTAATTTTGCCCCTGACGAAATCGTCGTCGTGGCGGAACCCTTCTGGCGTGGACCGCCACGAGGCCTCCGGGTCCGGATGCGACCGCAGGCTCCCCAGGGAAGGACCACGCGACGGCCACATCCCGACCAGGGGTCATGCCGCGGCTCGTGCGCGACAACGCGACTGCTCAAGCCGAAGTGCGAGGCGGCAGGCAAGCGCCTGTGCGCCCCGTCGGAGTGGGCGCTCGCCAGCCGCCACGTCTGGAGTCCGACGAGGATCCCGGTCGGGGTGCGGACACACGCCCAGCGTCACCCTCCCAATGCCTCCGCCTGTTGCAGTTCCTCCGCGGCCCGGGACCACTCGTCGTAGAGGGCGTCAAGGCGGGACCGGAGGTCGCGGGCGCGGGCGCCAAGGTCGCGGGCGCGCTGGAAGTCCTCATAAAGGTCGGGCCGGACGAGTTGTTCTTCCACCCGTCGCAACTCCGCCTCCAAAGACTCGATCTCTGCCTCGTAGCGGGCCACCCGCTCTCGCAGGGGCTTGAGGACCCGGTACAGGCGGTTGCGCCGCTCGGCCTCCTCGCGCTTGCGGGCGCGCTCCAGGTCTCGCTGGGTAGGGCCCGACGCCTGAGGCCTCGGTGGCGTAGGGGTCACTTGCGCGTTGCCCGCCTGGGACTTCGTCGCATAGTACGAGTAGTTTCCCTCGAATCGAGTCAGGCGGCGGTCGCGGACCTCCACGATGGCGGTCGCGACCGTGTCCATGAAGCGCCGGTCGTGCGTGGTGAAGACCACGGTACCCTCGTGGTCGCGCAGGGCGGCCTCCAGGACCTCGCGAGAGGCGATGTCGAGGTGGTTGGTGGGCTCGTCGAGCACCAAAAGCCCGTACGCCTGAAGCATCAAGCGTGCCAGCATCAGCCGAGCCCGCTCCCCGCCAGACAGCGCCGCGACGCGCTTGTCCACGTCGTCCTCCCCGAACAGAAACGCCCCGAGCACGGAGCGCACCTGAGACGCCGTCCTTGTATCCGCGACCTCGAGCATGTGCTCCAGCACGGTCCGCTCGGGACGCAAGACCTCGAACTGGTCCTGGGAGTAGTAGCCGATGCTGACCCCGTCCGCGACGACGCGCTTCCCATCCGTCGGTCGAAGCACCCCGGCCACGACCCTGAGCAGCGTGGTCTTGCCGGCCCCGTTCACGCCCACGAGCGCGACCTTGTCCCCGCGGTGCAGTCGCAGGTCCACCTGATCGAGGACCGTGCGCTCCCCGTAACGGTGCGTCAACCCCTCGAGGGACAGGACCAGGTCTGGCAAGCGCGGGGGCTGGGGAAAGCGGAAGCGGACGTTTCGAGGGGGCTCTGGGGGCTCCAGGCGCTCCATCTTCTGGAGCATCCGGATCCGCGACTGCACGACCTGAGCACGGTCCTTGCGCACCCGGTTGCGGGCGATGAAGTCCTCGATGTCGCGGATTTGGGCCTGCTGCTCCTCGTACCGCTTCCAGGCGAGCTGCACGGCCTTCTCGCGCTCGGCGATGTAGCGGTCATAGACGGGCAGATGGGGGCTGCCTCCGTAGTCCACGGCCCCGCGCCGGGAGACCTCGACGACCCGCCGGACCGTCCGGTTCAAGAACTCGCGGTCGTGCGCGACCAGCACCACCGCGCCAGGGTATGCGCGCAGATAGTCCTCGAACCAAAGGATCCCCTCCAGGTCCAGGTGATTGATCGGCTCATCCAAGATGAGACAGTCCGGCTCATCCAACAGCAACCGTGCGAGTTCCGCCCGCATCAACAGCCCGCCGGAGAGTGCACGGACCGGCCGCTCCAGGTCCTCCCGTGCAAAGCCCAGACCGCGCAACACCGCCTCGGCCCGGGCGGGCATCGAGTCCGCGTCCATCGCCTGCAGCCGGTCCTCGACCTCGGCCAAGCGACGGGCCAGCCTCTCGGCCTCCTCCCCGTGGCCGCCGGCGCCGAGGGCGCGAAGACAACGCGCGCGCTCGTCCAGAAGGTCCCCGAGCCCCCGCGCGCGGCGGACACAGAAATCGAGGAGAGGTCGGTCTTCCGCAAGGCTCGGATAGACCTCCTGCGGCAAGTAGCCGATGCGCAGGCCCTTCTTGACCTCCACGCGGCCCGAGTCCGGCGAGACCTCGCCCAGCATGATGCGGAAGAGGGTTGTCTTCCCCGTCCCGTTCGGCCCGACGAGCGCCAGGCGGTCGTCCGGGGCCACGCGCAGATTCACGCCTTCGAACAACCTCTGGGCACCGTAGGACTTGGAGACGTCCAGCAGTTCGATCACGGCGCAGAAGGGTAGCCAACCCGACGCGCAATGAAAAGCGGGGTGTCGCCCGTCCAGCGGGGCGCGCCAGGGGGCCTACTCCTTCTTCAGGCGCTCGGCGACCTTCTCCCAGTTGATGTTGCGCCAGAACGCCTGGATGTAGTCAGCGCGCTTGAGGCCATAATCCGTCATGAACGCGTGCTCGAACACGTCCATGACCAGGATGGGCCTCGCGCCTGCGAGGTGGCCGCCATCGTGCTCGTTTACCCACTGGTTGAACAGACGCCCCCCGCACCGGTCGTGGTACAGGATGACCCAGCCGATCCCCCGCATCGCGCCGATGGCCTGGAACTCCTTCTGCCATGCCTCGAAGGAGCCGAAGTTCTGGGCGATCAGACGATACGCCTCGCTGCCCGGGTCGAGCGGGGTCTTGCCGCCCAGGTTGTTGAAGTACATCTCGTGCAGGCGCATCCCGTTCCACTCCCAGGCGTACCGCCTCCGCATCTCGGCGTAGTCCGGCCCGAAGCGGCCCTCCCTCGCCATGGCGGCCAGGGTCTCCGCGATCTTGTTCGTGTTCGTGACGTAACCCTGGTAGAGGGTGAAGTGGTTGCGCAGGAGGGTCTCTGAGAACCCCTCCATCCCGATTAGATGGTCGTAGTTGATGGCTTCGTACATAGAAAAACTCCTTTCCAAAAAGAGAAACGGCAAAGTGTAATTTACCCACCTTAGGTGTCCCATGCAAGAGGAAGCGCGTGTTCGTGGCTTCATCTCGCGGAATTCCGCTGCAACGCGGATGGGTCAGTAGATGAGCGGCTGCCCCTCGTTGGGCCGCCCAGAGATCTCGGCCAGGGTCTTCTCGATGGCCGCGGCGGCCTCCTTGATATTGTCCTCTGGCCCCCCGAGGTACAAACGCCCATAGGCCCCGAAGGTCATGACCTCCAACAGGTTGATCGGAGAGGCCTTCTCGGCCTCGTTGGCCGCGATGGCCGCGTAGGCAGCAGGGTGGACCTCGAGGATGTAGAGGGTTTCGTTTTCGAGCAAAAACTGCCCGTGGCGCATCCGATTGATCAGGTGCGTCTGGTAGTTGTTGATGCCAGTGATGATCTGGCTCGATGCGATGCGCGGCTTGAGGCGGTCCGACTCCTCGAGACCCAAAAAGTCGAGGATCGCCCGGCCCGCGGCCTTGACCTGTCCCTGGTCTCGGTGATGGACCTCAAGCATCCCGTAAGCCCGCTCCACGATCAGCATGCCGGGGATCACGAGTGTCCTCTTGAGCACCACATCCGTGATGACGTTGATCTGCAACCCGGGCGCGATCTCGACGAAGAGGGCAGCCTCGTGCTCCAGGGGGTGAAAACCTTGCGAGACCGTGGCGATGAAGGAGGCCAACTGGGGCTGAAGGATGTCAATATACGTGAAGGCGCGCAGTTCGATTGCTTCCGCCATCGTACATCCCCCCTAGCGGACCATCAGAGGCCCACGCTCGACCTTCTTCTGAAGGAGCATCAGGCCGTCAAGCACCTGCTCCGGCCGGGGCGGGCAGCCGGGAATGTACACGTCCACGGGGATGATGTGGTCAATCCCTGGGACCGCGGCGTAGTTGTCGTAGAAGCCCCCAGACGAGGCGCACGCTCCGAAGGCAATGACCCACTTGGGTTCGCACATCTGCTCGTACACGGTCCTGAGGGTCGGGGCGTTCTTGTGGGAGATGGTCCCGACCACCCACAACAAATCGCTTTGGCGCGGCGAGAACCGCGGGATCTCGGCCCCGAAGCGCGCGATATCGAAGTGGGCGCACGAGACGGACATGTACTCCATGCCGCAGCACGCGGTGACGAACGGGTACTGAAAAAGCGAGTACTTGCGGCCCCAGTTGATCGCGGCCCGAAGGGTCGTGGTGAAGAAGCCTTCGCGTTCCTTCTTCGGCGAAGCGTTCACGGTCACCCCCGAGAAAGGGTTCCGAGGCGGATTATCCCGAGACGTCCCCGCTTGTCAATCCGATTCGGCGATTAGGTGTCGCTTTCGTTTTCGAGCCGCCAGAACCAGAGCACGCATTGACAGGACCATAGCGGCGAGAAACAATCGCTCCCATGAGCCTCGGGCTGAGCCGCACCGTCGCCGAGTGGCTGGAACGCATCGCCCGCTGGGGGGGGAGACCTGGCCAGGTCTTGCTCGACGCAAGCGTGCTCAGTCTCGCCTTCCTGGCCGCGTTCTATCTGCGGTTCGAGTTTTCGATCCCCGCGCAGTACTGGAAGGCGATGGTCCTGTGGCTCCCTTACGCTGTCCTGGCCCACCTCGCCTCGAACTTGGCGTTCGGGGTGTACCGGGTCCTCTGGCGGTACATCTCGTTGTACGATGTCTTTCGCTTCGTCAAGGCCGTGGCTGCGGTCACCGCGGTCTTCCTCGGCTTTCGGCTCTTCAGTCAGGCCCATCACATCTATTTCCGCCCCCCCATCAGCATCATCGCTCTCGAGGCCGTGTTCGCGTTCCTCGGTATGGTCAGCGTCCGTTTCTTCAGGCGTTGGCTCCACGAGTCCCTGGGACCCAAGACGCAACCGGTGGGCGAGACCGAAGACGTCTTGGTTATCGGTGCCGGGGAGTACGGTCGGACCGTGGCCCGCGAGATCCGGTTGCGACCCGAACTGAATCTCCGACTGATCGGGTTTGCCGACGATGACCCGTTCAAGCAGGGGCACGAGGTCGAGGGGAAGCGCGTCCTGGGCACTCTGGATGACCTGCCGGACCTGCACCGGCGACTTCGGTTTCCCAAGGCGCTGCTTGCCATCAGCGACCTTCCAATCCCCCGCAAGCGCGAGGTCGTGGAGCACTGCGCCAGGCTGGGTATCAAGCTTCTCGTCCTTCCGGCAACATCGGACCTCATCTCTGGACGCGCCCGGGTCAGCCCGGTGCGCGAGGTCCGCATCGAGGACCTCCTCGGGAGGCCCGTCGCCGAACTCACTCGCGATGACCCGCTGTTGCAACCTGTCTATGGGGGGCGCCGCATCCTCGTCACGGGGGCAGGAGGTTCCATCGGTAGCGAGCTTTGCCGTCAGGTCGCCCGCCTGGCGCCCTCCTGCCTGATCCTGGTGGACAAGGACGAGAACAATCTCTTCTACATTCGCGGGGAGATGAACCACGTCTTTCGGGACATCCCGTGCGTGGCGAGGGTCCTCGACGTGCGCGATACCCGCAAGGTGGACGCCCTGTGGGCCCGCGAGCGCCCGGACGTGGTCCTGCACGCTGCGGCCTACAAGCACGTCCCCTTAATGGAGGAGAACCCGGGCGAGGCCGTGGAGAACAACGTGCTCGGGACGCGCAACGTGGCCGAGGCCTCACAGGCGCATGGCGCCTCCGTGTTCGTGATGCTCTCGACCGACAAGGCCGTCAACCCCACTTCCGTCATGGGGGCCACCAAGCGCATCGCGGAACTGATTGTGCGCCAGCTGGCGGAGCGGGGCGGGCCGACGCGATTCGCAAGCGTCCGTTTCGGCAACGTGCTTGCATCGCGGGGCTCGGTCATCCCCATCTTTCGGGAGCAGATCGCGCGAGGAGGGCCGGTCACGGTGACGCACAAAGATGTGATGCGCTACTTCATGACCATCCCGGAGGCCTCGCAACTCGTGCTCAAGGCGGGGACCCTCGCGGACAGGGGCGAGGTCTTCGTCCTCGACATGGGTCAGCCGGTGCGCATCCTCGACCTGGCTCGTGACATGATCCGGCTATCGGGTTTCACCGAGGAGGAGATCGGGATCGAGTTCATCGGTTTGCGACCTGGCGAGAAGCTCTTCGAGGAGTTGCTCGTGGACCGGGATCGCGTGCTGCCGACCGCTGTACCCAAGGTCTTTGTCGCGAGGCCGGAGTTGCGGGATTTTGAACGGTTTCAGGCCCAGGTGGAGGCCCTGCTTCGGATTGCGGCGGAAGGAGACCTGGCGACAATCCGTCGCGCCATCGAGGAGATGGACGTGGGACTCCGCAAGCCGGATGCGGAGGGGTAGCGTGGTGACCGGGAGGGGAACGGCGCCTTGATGGGGAAGCACAGTCGCAAGAACCATTTTGCCGTCCAGGTGGTCGCATGGAGCCTCGGGGCCCTCGTGGTGCTCCCTGCCTGCTTGTTCGGCGCGGTCTTGCCCGTACCCCAGGCCATCGTGATCGGGGTAACGGCCCTCGTGTTCGCGCTTGCTGTGGTGACGCGCACCATGCCCCACAAAAGGCCCCCTGCCATCGTCCTCGTGCTCCTGGCACCCGCGGTCTGGTCCATCTTCCAGGGGTTGCCGCTTGGCGAGTCGGTGCTGCTGGCCCTCCAAGGGCCATCCGGAGAGGCATCGGTCACAGGGTTGCGGCTTGCGGGGGTCGTCTCCCCGGTGCATTCCCTCTCCCTGGACGTCCCCGGCGCCTGGCTCCATGCCGTGCGCGCCCTGACATATACGGCGGTGTTCCTGCTCGCGTGGGCTGTGACGGCACGGGGGCACGGGCGCGTTCTTTTGCACGCCATCGCCTTCCTGGGGGCGGTCGAGGTCTGCGTCGGTGTCCTCCATGCCCTCATGGCGCCCGAGGGCCTCTCTGTCCTGTATCCCGGTGCCCTTGCGCGCCGCCCTGGGTTTCATGTCACGCTCCTCAACGACAACCACGCAGCGGGGCTGTTCATACTTTGCGCCTTCGTCTGGCTCGCCCTGGCGGTGGAGGAGCGCGGGGCCAGGAAGCGCACGGTGCTCGGTGTTGGGGCCGCGCTGATGGCGTTTGCTGTCTTCGCGACGCTCTCGCGGGGAGGGGTTGCCGCCATGACCACGGTCTCCCTCCTGCTCGGCGGGGGCTTCTTGATCCGACAGCGGTGGGGTCGAGGGGTCTGGCGGAGGCCCCTTGCCTGGGTCGCGCTCTGCGCGGTCGCGGCCCTCAATGCCTACGTCTGGCTTGCCCTGTTCGAGTCTGCCCTTTCCAGGTACGGACACACATCGCTCGATCCGTCCGCGTTCACTGGCAAGGTCCGCATCTGGCAGGCGGCATGGTCCCTCATTCTGGACCATCCCTGGTTTGGGGTGGGCTCCGGGGCCTTCGCGGCCGCAGTCGCGCCCTATGCGGGCCTCCCAGGCTACACGGTGGACCGGGCCGAGAACATCGTCCTTCAGGCCTTTGCAGACTTTGGGATCCCATGTGGCGCCGCGCTCGTGGTGGCCTTCGTGGTGTTGTTCGCGCGACGGCTTTTCCGTTGCAGGCGCTGGCCCGCAGGAGTGTCCGTGGGCGCTGGCCTCGTGGCGGTCGGGTTGCAGAACCTCGGCGACTTCGGCCTCGAGGTGATGGGCCTCGCCTTTCCAGCAGTCGCGCTGCTCGGCTACCTGTTCGGCCACCCCTCCATGGCACCTGACGCGGCACCTGCACCCGCACCTGCCCCGGCGCGTCGGGCCTGGGCCGCAGCGGTCATGGCCGGGGCGGCCGCCATCGGGGTCCTCGCGCTCGACCTCGGGACACTGGCGAGTCGAGAGCGGCTGAACGCAGTGGTCCGCGACCTCCAGGCGGGACTGCCCGTCGCCGAGAAGGTGGCGGAGGCAGCACTCGCGAGCGAGGTGCGATGGCACCCCCTCGACGCGCATCTCTTCTCGCTCGGGGCTCAGGCCGCGGCCTTGCAGGGTCGGGACGAGCGCGCGCTCGCCTTGGCCGACCATGCGCTGGTTCTGTCCCCGGACGCCTGGGCGCCTCTGCAACTGCGGGTCCGGTTGCTTACGCGGCAGGGCCGCATGGAGGAAGCGGTCCAAGCGATGCGCAGGTTGTTTGCGACCTATCCGGAGCGCCGCAAGGACCTTCACCGCGACCTGGCCGCGCTCCCGTGGCCCGAGGCCAGGCAGGTCGAGGTGTTCGAGGGCTTTAGGGAGGGGCTCGACCAGTGGCTGGATTTCCTGAAGCGCTCCGGAAACCTCGCCAAGTACGAGCGTGCGATCAGGGCCGTCCTGGACCGACACCCGGAGGACCCAGGTGCGCTATGGAGACTCGGGGGACTGTATCTGGCCATGGGGAAAGATGAGGTCGCTTCCGATGTGGCCTGGCGCCTGGTCGCGACGCAGCCGGGGCGAGAGGGGGGCTACGACCTCCTGGGGCATGTGCTCTTTAGGCAGGGCCGCGTGTTCGAGGCCATGACCATGTTTCGCGAGGCCGCGCAGCGGGCAGCGGACCCGACAGAGGCCCGCCTGTGGGTCCTCTCCTGCCTGCTGAGGCTTTCGGATTGGGAGGCGTTCGACGCCCTCGCAAGGGAGCTTACGCCCCTCGCGGAGCGCGACGGACGGTGGTCGGGGCGTCTAGCGCGGCTTCTCGCGGTGGCGGAGCACCGTCGCGGACGGGTCCGGGAGGCCCTGCACATCCTGGAGCGCGCCCAGAACCGCGACCCGACGGACGTGGAGAATATCGTGGCCAGGGCGCGCATCCTGCGAGCCGAGAAGCGCGACCGCGAGGCGCTCCAGGCGTACCGGCACGCGCTGTTGTTGAGCCCGAGGAACGAGAGGCTAAAGCGGGAGGTGGACGCTTTTGAGGCCGGGCTCGGGGGCGAGAACAAAACCGCAGCGGACCCAGAATGGGTTTCATTCGAATAGGTCTCGATAGCCATGATACGACGTGAGACCGTCAAGCGAGTCATGGATGTGGGTCTGGCCGCAGTGGGTCTGGCAGCGGCAGCCCCGGTCCTTGCGGCCATTGGAGTCGCGATCTGGGTGACGATGGGCCGCCCGGTCCTATTCCGGCAGGAGCGGGCGGGGTTGCGGGGCAGGCCTTTCGTCCTGTGGAAGTTTCGGACGATGCTCGAGCCTGGCGACCCCAGGGCGCGCGGCCCCTCGGACGAGGAGAGGCTGACCCGGTTGGGCGCGTTTTTGCGCGCGACGAGCCTCGATGAACTGCCTTCTTTGTGGAACGTGCTGCGAGGGGACATGAGCCTCGTGGGGCCGAGGCCCCTGTTGATGCGCTATTTGCCAAGGTATTCCCCCGAGCAGGCCCGGCGTCACGAGGTGAAGCCAGGGGTGACGGGTTGGGCGCAGGTCAACGGTCGCAACGCGCTCACCTGGCCCGAGAAGTTCGCGCTGGACGTGTGGTACGTGGACCACTGGAGCCTATGGCTCGACCTGAAGATCCTGGCGATGACCGTGGTGAAGGTCCTCCTGCGCGAGGGGATCTCGGCAGGTGGTCACGCGACCATGCCGGAGTTCATGGGAAACGAAGGAGACAAGGGATGCGGGACATCGTGATCGTGGGGGCGAGCGGTTTTGGGAAAGAGGTCGCCTTCCTGATCGAGGACATCGTTGCGAGAGAGCCCCAGTGGCGCATCGCGGGGTTTCTAGACGACTCCCCGGCGAAACAGGGCACGACCTGTCTCGGCTACCCGGTGCTTGGGGGGACGGAGTGGCTGAAGGACCATCCGGGATGGGCCTGCGCGGTGGGGGTGGGGGACCCACGAGTGCGACGGCGCATCGTGAGGCGCATCGAGGGATTCGGGGTTGACGTGGAGTTCCCGTGCCTGGTCCACCCATCGGTCGTAGCCCATCGGAGCGTGCGGATGGATGATGGCGTTATTATATGTGCAGGTAATATCTTGACAGTTGAGGTGTCGCTGGGTCGTCACGTCCATTTGAACCTCATGAACACGGTGGGACACGGGGCGGTTCTCGGGGAGTTCTGCACGGTCTATCCGGGGGTCAACATCTCGGGGGATGTGATTCTGGAGGCGGGTGTCTCCCTGGGAACCGGGGGGGAGGTCATTCAGGGGCTTCGCATCGGGGCCGGGACCGTGGTCGGGGCGGGCGCGACGGTCGTGAGGGACCTGCCGAGTAACGTGGTGGCGGTCGGTTGCCCCGCGAAGCCGGTGCGGGAGATCACGCCCAAGTGGGAGGACGAGCCGTGACGAGCGGGAAACTTTCGGACGAGGGGTTTTGGCGATCCCTGGAGCGGCCTGGGCGGCGTTTGGTTTCGCAGTGTGGCCTGGTCTTGAGGTAGGTGACTGGATGAGGGAGGCTCGTCGTCGCATCCTTCTCTCGGTCCCCCACATGAGCGGCAGGGAGGAGAAATACGTCCGCGAGGCGTTCGAGACCAACTGGGTGGCACCCCTGGGGCCCAACGTGGACGCCTTCGAGGCCGCGCTCGCTGCCTTTCTGGGGGTACCCGAGGTCGCGGCCCTGTCCTCGGGGACTGCGGCCCTCCATCTGGCCCTGGTCCTGGCCGGTGTCGGTTCGGGGGACAGGGTCCTGGTCTCGGACCTGACCTTCGTGGCCACGGTCAACCCTATCCGCTACGTCGGGGCGATTCCGGTCCTTCTGGATGCGGATGAGGAGACGTGGAACATGGACCCGCGCCTCCTTGAAGAGGCCCTGCGCGACCTCGACCGGCGAGGGGTGAGACCCAAGGCCCTTGTGGTCGCGCACCTGTTCGGGATATGCGCGGACATGGCCCCTTTGCTTCAGTTGTGCCGCGAGCATGGCATCGTCGTGATCGAGGACGCAGCCGAGGCGCTCGGGGCCACGTACAGGGGTCGCCCGGCAGGAACTCTGGGAGATTTCGGGGTCTTCTCGTTCAACGGCAACAAGGTCATCACGACCTCCGGGGGTGGCGCGCTGACCGCGCGCGACCCGAGCCTGGTCCGCCAGGCGCGGTTCTTGGCGACGCAGGCCCGGGACCCTGCCCCGCACTACGAGCACTCGGTGATGGGCTACAACTACCGCATGAGCAACGTCCTGGCCGGGATTGGACGAGGCCAGATGGAGGTGCTGCCCGAGCGCGTCGAGGCCCGACGCGCGAACTTCGCCTTTTACTGCGATACGGTGGGGCGCCTACCCGGCGTGCGCATGATGCCCTCGCCCGCGTACGGAAGGCATCTGCACTGGCTATCCTGCTGCACGATGGACCCAGACGCCTTCGGTTGCGACCGGGACACGCTGATGCAGCGCCTGGACCGGGAGCACGACATCGAGACCAGACCTGTGTGGAAGCCGATGCACCTTCAGCCCTTGTACGCGGGGACCCTGTGCTACGGTGGCACGGTAGGCGAGCGCTTGTTCCGCACAGGGCTCTGCCTTCCCTCTTCTTCGTCGCTCACCCGCGAAGACCTCCTGCGCGTGGCCCAGGCCGTCGAGGCATGCGCCGGCTCCAAGGTGTGTTGACCGCGTCGTGGGGAGGTCACGCGTGAGGTGGGAGGAGGGTCAGGTGGGTGTGAGCCGCGACCCTGTGCTCGCGGCTCCGCGCGAATTCACTTCCCGGTCTTGGTCTCCTTCGGGGCCTCGGCGATGGCGGCCTCGGTCATCACGAGGAGCGAGGCGATGCTCGCCGCGTTTTGAAGCGCCAGGCGCGTCACCTTGGTCGGGTCAATGATGCCGGCCTCTACGAGGTCCCCGTACTGGCCGGTCTGGGCGTTGAACCCAAAGGCGCCCTTGCCCGAGGCCACCTTCTCGACCACTACATCCCCGCGCTCGCCCGCGTTCTGCGCAATCCAGTACAAAGGCTGCGTCAGGGCGTGGCGCACGATGTCCACCCCGTAGCGGCGCTCGTCATCGAACTTCACCCCATCGAGCGCTGGGATGCACCGAATCAGGGCCACGCCGCCGCCAGGCACCACACCCTCCTCGACCGCGGCCCGGGTCGCGTGCAGGGCGTCCTCGACCCTGGCCTTCTTCTCCTTCATCTCGGTCTCGGAGTGGGCCCCGACCTTGATGACCGCGACACCGCCCGCGAGTTTCGCCAGGCGCTCCTGGAGTTTCTCGCGGTCCCAGTCGCTCGTCGTCTCCTCGATCTGGACCTTGATCTGCTTGATGCGGGCCTTGATCTTCTCGGGGTCGCCCTTGCCGCCCACGATGGTGGTGTTGTCCTTGTCCGCGATCACGCGCTCGCAATTGCCCAAGTCCGACAGCGTGACGTTTTCGAGCTTGACCCCGAGTTCCTCGCTGATCACGCGACCACCGGTCAGGATCGCGATGTCCTCGAGCATGGCCTTGCGCCGGTCCCCGAAGCCAGGGGCCTTTACCGCCAGGACCTTCAGAATTCCCTTCAGTTTGTTCACGACCAGGGCCGCCAGGGCCTCGCCCTCCACGTCCTCGGCGATGACCACAAGGGGCCGCCCTTCCCGCGCCACGCGCTCGAGCAGGGGCAAGAAGTCGTGCAGCGCGCTGATCTTCTTCTCGTGGATCAGGATCACGGGGTTCTCGAGTTCCGCCACCATCTTCTCGGGGTTCGTGATGAAGTACGGCGAGACATAGCCCCGGTCGAACTGCATCCCCTCGACCAGTTCTAGCGTGGTCTCGGTCCCCTTGGCCTCCTCGACCGTGATGACGCCCTCCTTGCCGACCTTCTCCATCGCGTCCGCGATCTTCTCGCCGATCTCGCTATCGTGGTTGGCCGAGATGGTCCCGACCTGCGCGATCTCCTTGCGCCCGCGCGTCGGGATGGACATCTTTTTCAGTTCCTCGACCACGCGGTCCACCGCAGCGTCAATCCCGCGCTTGAGGTGCATGGGGTTGATCCCCGCGGTCACCAGTTTCAGCCCCTCCTGATAGATCGCCCTCGCCAGCACCGTGGCCGTGGTCGTCCCATCGCCCGCCTTGTCCGAGGTGCGCGAGGCGACCTCCTTCACCATCTGGGCGCCCATGTTCTCGAACTTGTCCTCGAGTTCGATCTCCTTCGCCACGGTCACCCCGTCCTTGGTCACCACGGGGCTGCCCCAGGACTTCTCGAGGATCACGTTGCGCCCCTTCGGACCCAGCGTGATGGTCACCGCATTGGCCAGGATGTCCACGCCACGCAGGATCTTCTGCCTGGCCTCGGCCGAGAACGTCAGTTCCTTCGCTGCCATCTTCTTCCTCCATCGAGACGATTCAAGCCATCATCAAGGCCCGTCCGGAGGGCTCCGCCGGGCCGGCGCGCGGAATGAATAATCATGGTTCACCCGAGGTCAAGGGGGCCTTGCCAGGGCCAAGATGGTCGCGCCCTTTCCAGGGACGGCGCTCGAGCCGTCCCGGACGCCCTCACCGCGGGCGCCGGAGTGCCGGGTGGTCGCGGATGGCCTGAAGGCACTGGGGGTTTCGCAGGGCCGCGAGGTTCGCGGGGATGCGCCCGTTTGCGGCCTCTCGGGCCGCGCGTTCCGAGAGCTTGCCGCTGTGGGTCACGGGAAGGTCCGGGACATCCGCGATGACCTCGGGCACATGATTCATGGATGCACGTTGGGCCAGGGCCTTCTTGATGCGCAGGGTCAGGGGGCGGTCCAGGCTGGCCCCCTGGGCCATGATGACCAAAAGGACGAGGCGGCTCCCACCAGGGGACCTCGGGTCCTCCTGCTCGATGGCCAAACAGGTCTTGATTTCGGGAAAGTCTTGAAGAATCGAGTAGATTTCAGCCGGCCCGATCCGAATGCCGCGCACGTTCAGGACCCCATCTGAGCGCCCGAGGATGCGCACGCTGCCGCGCGGGTGGATTCGCAGGAAGTCGCCGTGGGTCCAGACGCCTGGGTTCTTCGCGAAGTAGGCCTCGTGGAAGCGCCGGCCGTCCGGGTCGCCCACGAAGCCCAAAGGCCGCGAGGGAAAGGGGGCGACGCAGACGAGTTCCGGCGGTCCGCCCTCTGGGTCCGGCTGCTCGCGCACGTCGAGTGCGAGGGAGATGCACTGGCTCTCACCGCGCCAGACCGGCAGGCCCGGGTGCCCCAGGACAAAGCAGCCGATGATGTCTGTGCCGCCGGAGATGGACTGGACTGGCAGGGGCTTCACATGGTCCCGCACCCAGTCATAGAGCGGCTCGAACAGGATGGAGCCCGTGGACTGGAGTGCGCGCAGGGCGCGAAGGTCCGCGCGCTCGCACGGGGCAATGCCCGCGTCGCGGCAGTACTGAAGGTAGGCCGGGCTCGTCCCGAAGACCGTCACACGGTGGCGCCCCACCACACGCCACAACTGGTCCGGCTCCGGGTACGTGGCCGAGCCGTCCCACAGCACGATCGTGGTCCCCGATGCGAGCGCGCTCAACTGCCAGTTCCACATCATCCAGCCGGTGGACGTGTGGAAAAACAGGATGTCCGAGGGCCCGAAGTCGGAGTGCAGGCGGTGCTCCTTGAGGTGCTCGAGAAGGGTCCCCCCTGCGCCGTGGATAATGCACTTGGGCGGACCGGTCGTGCCGGACGAGAACAGGATGAACAGCGGGTGGTTGAAGGGCAAGAGGGGCCACGACTCGATGGGTGGCGCGGCGGAAAGGTCCTGTAGCGAGACGACCGGCAACCCAAGGCCCTCCAAGGCCTCGGGGGCGTTGTCCAGCGAGACCAGGGCTTTCAGGGAAGGCAAGGCGCGGACGACCTCGGCCAGCCGCTCGCGCACGAGGTGCCGGACACCTTGGTAGTGATAACTTCCATGTGCGAATAGAATCACGGGCTCCAGGGGGCGGAAGCGGGCCACGACTGCCTCGCCCCCGAGGTCCGGCGGCACGGACGACCACGCGGCCCCAAGCCCGGCCGCGGCCAGGCAGGCGACCACGGTCCGCTCGTCGTTGCGGGCCACGGCGACGACTCGGTCCCCGCTTCGTAGCCCAAGGCGCGAAAGCCCTTCGGCCACGCGCCGCACCTGATTGCGCAGTTCCCCGAAGGTCAGCGTATCAAGGCGCCCCGTTTCGTCCTCGGCCACAACCGCGGGCCGGTCGTCCTCGGCCCCAGCGCCAGCCAGGATTTGCGCCGTGTAGCTCAGGGAGAGGCGCGGGAAAAAGGTCGCGCTCTCGCACTCGTCGCCCACGCAGACCGGCTCGAGGTCGCCGTCCACACGGAGGCCGGCCCACTCGACAAACCACCGCCAGAAGGTTCGGAACTCGCGGCAAGACCAGGCGTGAAAATCCAGCCAGCCCGCGAAGGCCCGGCCCACTCGGGCCTCGCACAGGCGCTGAAAAACAACCATCTGCGAGCGGGCCGCCGCCTCTGGGTCCGGGACAAAGAAGGGTTCTTCCGTCATGCTGGCAACCCCTGGTACTGCGGGTGGCGCATCACGTACGTGACGATCTTCCTCATGCTGTCGAAGTTTTCGCGCGAGAGGGACTTCCGGTCAATCGTGATGTGAAACAGGTCCTCCAGGTACACGATCAGGGCGACGAACCCGAGGCTGTTCAGCACGCCGTTGTCCAAGAAGGACATGTCGTCGTCCCGCACCAGGGTCGCCGCGTCCCCGAAGTGGTAGTGGTCGTCTAGCCAGTCGAGGATCAACTGCCGGAATTCATCATAACTCAAATGTCTTCCCATGCCCCACCCTTCAGAACTGCGCATAGACAAAGGTGCTCGGCCCGACCGGGACGAAGATGAACAAGAACACAATGACGAGCCCGTAGGCCACCCCGCGCACCGGCGCGGGCAGCGATCGAAACCACTGCGGGAGGGCCTTCAGGCGGCCCACGGCCACGAGGTGATAGCCCACCGTGAAGAGGCCAGCAAGCGCGAGGTGCGAGGAGGCGAGGTGAACCTCCTCGGTGCCGGGGCTCGACCCGATGAGCCCCCGCGCAAAGTCCGCGAGGTTGCCGAGCGAGGACGCGCGGAACGGCAAGAGGGTCAGGACAAAGAAGGACTGGGTCAAAAGCCAGGCGACCGCGGTGTAGGCCTTGCCCTTGCGCCGCGCGACAAAGGCGCGGTCCTTGCGGCACAACCTTTTGTAGAACTCGTCCCAGCGGTGATTGACAGCCAGAGCGATGCCATGCAAGAGCCCCCACAGCACAAAGGTCCATTGTGCGCCGTGCCACAGCCCGGAGACCCCGAAGACGACCATGAACCCGGCCTCCATGCGCCCGCGAAACCACGAGCGGCCGGTGGTGAGCGGCGCGAACAGGTAATCGAAGAGCCAGGTGTTCAATGAGATGTGCCAGCGCCGCCAGAACTCGAGCATGGAGCGCGAGAGATAGGGCCGATCGAAGTTGACCGGCAGCTCGATGCCGAAGAACCGCCCCACGCCGATGGCCAGGATGCTGTACCCCGCGAAGTCGCAGAACAACTGCACGGCGTAGCCGAACAGGGCCACCCAGTGCGAGGCGGTGCCATAGGCATTTGGGTCCGCGAACACCGGGTCCACATACCCGGCCCCCAAGCGGTCCGCGACGTAGGCCTTCATGAAGAAGCCCAAGAGGAACGCACCGGCCCCGCCTGCGAGCGCCTCGGGCGTCAGGTGCCGCGCCTGCGAGAACTGCGGGACCATGGTCCTGGCGCGTGTAATGGGGCCGCAGATCAACTGCGGGAAGAAGGCGACAAAGGTCGCGAAGGTGAGTGCGTTGCGACAGGCCGGGATGCGTTCGTAATACACGTCGAGGATGTAAGCGATCTTCTGGAGCGTGTAATACGAGATGCCCAAGGGAAGGGCCAGACGCAGGACCGGCAGGGGCGCTCCGAGCCCGAGCAGGTCCAAGAGCGCGTTCAAGGACTCCGCGAAAAAGCCCTCGTACTTGAACCAGCCGAGGAGCCCCACATTGAAGAGGATGCTCCCGGCGAGGACTATCTTGCGCCGGAGGGGGCCGGCCTCACCGCGGAGGCGGTCCAGCGCGAGGCCCGCCGCGTAGTCCACCGCGGTGGCCAGCGCGAGCACCCATACGAGGGTGGGGTTCCAGGTTGCGTAGAACAGGTAGCCGGCAGCGAGGAGGATGCCGTTCTGCCACGCCGCTCGGCGCGGCCCCAGCCAGTACAGTGCGAAGACCACCGGAAAGAAGAAGAGGAACTCCAGACCGGTCGGGTTCATGGGGTCTCCTCCCCGGCCCGGGAAGCACGACTGACCAGAAACCAAAGGTCACGCCCGAGGGCCCACTCGGACAATCTCCGGTTCCCCTCCGGAGTCGGGTGGTCGAAGTCCACCTCCCAGTCCTCGTCGCGCAAGGGGTGGTCCAGGGTCCAGTCCAAAAGCCTCACACCGCGCGCACCCGCCCACCGTGCCATGCGCTCCGAGAAGGGGCGCAGCGTCTTCTCCGTCCCGCGCTCCGTGACTGTCAGCGGCATCTTGGGGTACAGGACAACGGTCACGTCCACCCCCCGCTTCTGGAAGAAGGCCACGATGGAGTCCAGGGCCGCCATCTCGCGGGGATCGCCCATGCAGTCAGCCCCGCCCTCGAGCATCACGTGCCAGTCGTGGACGCGGCGCTCGAAGGCAGCCCGGGCCACGGCGGGCGAGACCTCGCTGACCAGGTTGCGCAATGCCTCCTTGATGGTCTCGTGCCCACGGTCGCGCACCAGGACAGAGTGGATCAGCGCGCGGGTCCAGATGTTGTTGAGATAGTTCTTGTTGTAATCTGTTAGACCGTGTCGGAGGACGTCGGCAATGAAGTCCCCGAACACCCACGCACGGGCTGGCAGGTTGGCCGCCGGGACATCCGTACCAGGCGGCCCAACCGGGCAGGTGTCCCACCACTCGGTGACCAGGATGAAGTCTCGAAGGGATGGGCGGACCTTCCGCCCGTCAGGGCCCGCCGCGTCAATCCGTGGGGCGAGCCGGTGTTTCAGGACCCACTCGTAGGAGGAGAGTTTCCCCCACTCGAGCGGGACTGTGAGCATCCTCTCGCGTCCTTGCGTCCTCTCGCGGAGCACCTCGCCCATCGCCTCGAAAGAGCGGGCGTGGCTCGAACCGAGCACGAGGACCGTAGGGTCGGACTCGTCGTACTCCGCGACCGCGTCCGTCACCTCCCGCAAAGGGGGGTTGAAGTGGACGACCAGCGAGAGAAACCGGTCCGCTGTCAAAACGGTCAGACAGGCCGCGGCACCCGCGACGAGCACCGACGACCAACGTGACTGCCCCGCGTTCCGATCCATGCTACGAAGGTAGCGCGGGGGCGCCGAGGATGGCAACTCGACAACGGGCCTACGCCTCCCGCACGAGGAAGGCCACGGCCACCGCGAGGCCCCCCGCCCTGGTCAGGGACAGGCGCAGGTGGGCCCCCGCCGCCCGCTCGAGCGCCGCCCCGCGTAACCGGACCTCCGGGGGGCGGCCCCCGCCACCCTCCACCACGATGTCCCGGAAGTCCACCCCCTCGCCCCATCCGGTCCCGAGCGCCTTCATCACGGCCTCCTTGGCCGCGAATCGCGCCGCGAGGCAGGGCCAGGGGTCGGCTCGCCCCCGGCAGACCTCCATCTCCGTCGAATCGAAGACGCGCTCGCAGAACGCGGCAGTCCCCTCTGCGGTACGCCGGAACTCGGCGATGTCCACCGCGTCCACGCCCACGCCAAGCGCCACCAAAGCCTCGCTCACGACTCGGCGTCCTCCTCGCTGTCGAGGAGCCTGCGCACGCGGACGGCCAGGTCCTCGGGTGTGAACGGCTTCTGGAGATACGCCGTGCGGGGGCCCAGGACCCCGTCGCGGGCAATGGCCTCGTTCGAGTAGCCGGAGATGAAGAGGGCGCGCACCCCAGGATGGACCTCTCGGACCCTGTGGACCAGTTCCGCCCCGGACATCTGGGGCATGACCACGTCCGTGACCAGGAGGGAAAGGGGCCGGGCGCTTGTGCGAACCAAGTCCAGCGCCTCCGCACCATTGCGGGCCTGCCACACCTCGTAGCCGAGGCCCCGCAGGACCTGGGTCGCCAATGCCCTCACTGCCTCCTCGTCCTCGACCAAAAGGACTGTCTCGGTCCCCCGGAGCCCCTCGGGCGGCCTCCGGTCCTCGTCCAGCGTCTCAGCCGCCGTCTGGGCCACCGGGAAATACAGGTGGAAACGGGTCCCGCGGTCCGGGGCGGACTCGACGGCCACGTGACCGCCGCTCTGGCGGACGATGCCGTACACCGTGGAAAGGCCGAGTCCTGTGCCGGCCCCCACCTCCTTGGTCGTGAAGAACGGTTCGAAGATGTGGGACAGGACCTCCTCGTCCATGCCGACGCCGGTGTCCTCGACGGTGAGGCAGACATGGCGACCGGGGGGCACGCTCTCGTCCCCGCGCAGGACCACAGGCCCATCGAGGACCACGTTCCGGGTCCTCAAGGTCAGCGTGCCGCCGCTCGGCATGGCGTCGCGGGCGTTGACAGCCAGGTTGACGACCACCTGTTCCATCTGCCCGTGGTCTGCTCGGATCGGGGCGAGGCGCTCGTCCAAATCGCTGACCATGCGCACGTCTTCTCCGATCAGGCGCCGCAGAAGGGTCTCCAGGTCCCGGATGACCTGGTTGAGGTCCAAGACCTTCGGCTCTACGACCTGGCGCCGGCTGAACGACAAAAGTTGCGCGGTCAGGACCGCCGCGCGGTTCCCGGCCTTGATGATCTCCTCCACGCAGGGCCGGGTTGGGTCGTCAGGCGGCGTCTTCTCCTTGAGGAGCGAGGCGAACCCGATGATGGCCGTCAGCAAGTTGTTGAAATCGTGGGCGATTCCCCCCGCGAGCCGGCCCAGAGCCTCCATCTTCTGGGCCCGCACCAGAAGCCTTTCCAGTTCCTCCGCGCGCTTGCGCTCGGTGATGTCCTGGAACACGGTCATGACCGCGGGCTGGCCCTCGTATTCGATGGGGGCGTTGGCGGCCTCAACGTGGACCACACCGCCGTCGGGGCGGACGTAGCGGACTAGGAAGGTGCGGATGACCTCGCCGGCCTCCGCTGCCCGGCGAATCCTCTCGATGGCCGCTGCCCGGTCGTCCGGGTGCACGAAGTTCAAGACGTCACGGCCCACGAACTCGCTCGAGTCCTCCATCCCCACGATCCGCGCGGCCGCCGGGTTCGCGAATAGACCCTTGAAATCGCGATGCACGGCGATGCCGAATGGCGCGAGCTCCACGAGCCGGCGGTGGCGCTCTTCGCTCTCCTTCAACCGGCGTTCGGCCTCCACGCGCTCGGTGATGTCCTCGACCGTGCCCTCGAAATACAGGATGTTCCCGTGGCGGTCCCGCACTGCGATGGCGTTCTCGCGGATCACGATGCGTCCCCCGTCCTCGCGGACCCACTCGGCCTCGAGGCCACGCACCCCGCCCGGTCGCGACGCGAGGTCCTTGAAGGTCTGGCGCGAATAACCGGGACCGAAGCCCTCGCGCTCGAGGTTCCGCCTCGCCAGTTCCTCGAACGAGGAGCACCCGAGCATCCGGATCAGGGCGGGGTTCGCAACGAGGATGCGCCCGTCCGGCGTGGTCCGGTAGATCCCGACGTGGGCGTTATCGAAGATGTGCTTGTAGCGCTGCTCGGTCTCGTGCAGGGCCTCGCGGGTCCTGCGCGCCTCCTCGAAGAACGGGATGGCCAGGACCACCCCCACGATCCCGAGCGCCAGCATCGCCAAGGCCGCCAGGTCGCTCGGAAGGTTTCGGAGGGAGGGTTCGAGGAACACGCCCTCCAGATAGCGGGCCACGCGAACCGAGTGCCACACAAAGCCCGCAGCCAACACCCCCGCAACCAAAAGCCACGCCACACCCCTCTTGCTGAACCGTCTGATGCGGAATGCGTAGAGGGCCACGAGCCCCCCGACCAGGACCACGGCTGCCGCGACCGCGCTGACGACCATGGTCAGCCCCCCTGCCGCCGGTCCGACGACGTGCCCGATTGCGGGCCCCTCGGTGACTCAATTATCAACCGGATTTGAGGAAAACGAGGGGTCACGCGTTGTCAACACCTGGGCCAATGCGCTAGAGTTAGAGGCGCGCTGTCTCGCGAGAGTGGCGGAACTGGCAGACGCGCTGGATTTAGGTTCCAGTGGCCGCGCGCCGTGCGGGTTCAACTCCCGCCTCTCGCACTAGTGGGATGGTGCCCATATACGACACGGTGCGGGCGGCGGGAGCGGCGGGTTTCATCGGCTCGCACACCATCTCGCCAAAACACCCGGGGCCGACCAGCCGCTCGCGCATGGCCCAAAGCCGACCGGGCTCAAGCATCTCGCGAAACACGCCTGCGCGCCCCCATCGAAGAGGATGAACACGGCCTGGCGGAAGGGACTGGACTAGCGGCTCACGGGCCGTCCCCGGCACCGCGCATGACCTCGCGGACCTCATAGACCCCAGCCGGTCTCCCCAAGAGCCGCCGGGCCAGGGCCACGGCCCCTTCCGCGAACAGGCGACGGGAGGCCGCGCGGTGCGTCACCTCGATGCGGTCGTGGCGACCGAGGAACAACACGGTGTGCTCGCCCACGACTTCGCCCCCGCGGACCGCGAGCACCCCGATCTCATCGTCCCGGCGTGGGCCAGCGTCCCCCTCTCGCCCCGCGACCACGCGGGCTGGGGCCTCCTCGGTCAGGCGACGAACCAGGGACAGTGCGGTGCCGGAGGGGGCGTCCCGCTTGTGGCGGTGGTGGACCTCGATGACCTCGACGTCGTAGGCTGGTCCCAGGATACGGCGCGCCAGGGCGCACAGCTCGTGCAGACAGAAGACCCCAAGGCTTGTATTGGAGGTCCAAAGCACGGGGGCCTGGATGCCTGCCTTCCGGATGCGGCCCATCTGGGCCTGCGACAGCCCCGTGGTCCCGCAAAGGACCGGGATGCCGCGCGAGGCCATCGCCTCCACGAAATCCACTGCGGCCTCGGGGACCGAGAAATCAATTCCCACGTCCACGGGCTCGCAAATCAGCGCTGGCCCCCCGAGGACCTCCCGCTCCCCCCACAAAGTCTGGACCCTCCGCCCAGCCTCCGGGTGGTCGGGCCGTTCCACGAGGGCCACGACCTCGTCCCCGGCCTCGTACGCGGCCTCCTGGACCATGCGCCCCATGCGCCCGAGGGCCCCGTTCAGCGCGATCCGCACGTACACCTCCTAGTAGGCAATGGCGAAGACCACCTGGTGCTCGGCGGGCTCTCCGGTGACGATGCAGCGGCCCGGTCCGGTGTCCTCGAGGATGAGGCGCACCGTGGCCTTGGTCTCCTCCTTGACGCGCGCCTCGACCTCGCGCGAGGGCCGGAAGTGCACCCGGAGGAAGCCGCGGTCCTGCTCGAAGAAGCGCTTGAGGTCCTCGTAGGACGACACCTCGTGCGTGTGCGCCTCGCGGAAGGCCAGCGCGCGCCGGAACATCTCGGCCTGGATGTGGCGCAGACGCGCGTCAATCACCCCGCGGGTCACTGCTTCAAGCGGCAGGGTCTCCTTGGTCCTGTCCAGGCGCGATTTCAGCACCACGGTGCCCGCGGCGCAGTCTTTGGGGCCGACCTCGACCTGGAGGGGTACCCCTCGCTGCTCCCAGTAAAAAAACTTCTCGCCAGGACGCAGGGTCTCGCGCCGGTCCACGACCACGGTCTGTCTGGTCACGGGGTCGTAGAAGCACTGCTGGACGCGCTCGTGGCCGAAACGGCGCTCCGAGGCCGCGACTTCAGCCTCCCCGACCAGGGTCACCAGGAGCCTGCGGATGTGGGCAATGACCTCCCCCCTCTCGTCCTCGTTGCGCGCGATGGGGACCACTGCGATGAGGGTCGGCGCCACCCGAGGCGGGAGCACGAGCCCCTCGTCATCCGAGTGCGCCATCACGAGGGCCCCAATGAGCCGCGTGGACACGCCCCAGGAGGTGGTCCACGCATATTGCAAGGTCTGGTCGCGTCCCTCGAACCGGATGTTGAACGCCCGCGAGAAGTTCTGGCCCAGGTGATGTGACGTGCCCATTTGAAGGGCCTTTCCGTCTTGCATCATCCCCTCGATGCAGTAGGTCCGCACCGCGCCTGGAAAGCGCTCGGTCTCGGTCTTCTGGCCCGCGAGGACGGGGATAGCGAGCACCTCCTCGGCAAAGCGGCGATAGACCTCAAGGATGCGCAGGGTCTCCTCCTGGGCCTCTGCCTCCGTTTCATGCGCGGTGTGACCTTCCTGCCACAAAAACTCGCTGGTCCGCAAGAACAGCCGCGTCCGCTTCTCCCACCGAACTACGTTCGCCCACTGATTGATGAGAATCGGCAGGTCGCGCCACGAGTGAACCCACTGCGCGTACATGTGCCCGATCACGGTCTCGCTGGTCGGGCGTACTACCAGGGGCTCCTCCAGTTTCTCTCCCCCCCCGTGCGTGACGACCGCGCACTCCGGCGCGAACCCCTCGACGTGCTCGGCCTCCTTGCGCAGAAAGGACTCCGGGATGAACAGGGGGAAGTAGGCGTTTTGGTGCCCGAGGTCCTTGAACTCGCGGTCCAGTTCCCGCTGGACTGCCTCCCACAGCGCGTAGCCGAGCGGGCGGATGACCATGCACCCCCGCACCGGAGCGTAGTCCGCGAGTTCCGCCGCCGCGATTACGTCTAGATACCACTGCGAGTAGTCCTTCTCGCGCGGTGTGATGTTCTTGGCCATAGCAGTTTCCTGGAAAGGACTCGACCGGTCACGTCCCCGCCGCGTAGTCGTTCCGATAGCGGATCTGGTCCTCGGTCAATACGTCAATCCCGATCCCCATGGTGGCCAGTTTCAGGGCCGCGATCTCCTGGTCCTGCTCCACAGGGATGTCGTGGACGGCCACTTCCAGGCGCCGGCCCTCTCGCGCCAGGCGCACCATACTCAAGAACTGGTTCGCGAAGGACATGTCCATGACCTCCGAGGGATGGCCCTCGGCGCCTGCGAGGTTCACGAGCCGGCCCTGGGCCAGGACGAAGATGCGCCGCCCGTCCGCGAGCACGTACTCTTCCGTGTTCGGCCGGATCTCGCGGCGGGAGCGCGCGACCTCTCCGAGGTCCCGCAGGTTGACCTCGCAGTCGTAGTGGCCCGTGTTGCACACGATGGCCCCGTCCTTCATCACCTCGAAGTGCCGGCGCACAATCACGTCTTTCATCCCCGTCGCCGTGATGAAGATGTCCCCCACAGGGGCGGCCTCGTCCATCCGCACGACCTGGAAGCCGTCGAGCGTCGCCTTGAGCGCCGCGATCGGGTCCACCTCGGTGACGAGGACCCGCGCCCCCATCCCCCTTGCCCTCATGGCCGTGCCCTTGCCGCAATGGCCGTACCCCGCGACCACGAAGACCTTGCCGGCAAGTAACACGTTCGTGCATCGCAGGATGCCGTCAATCGAGGACTGCCCTGTGCCATAGACGTTATCGAAGTCCCATTTCGTCTCGGCGTCGTTCACCGCGATGATCGGGTATCTTAGCGCGCCCGCAGCGGCCATGGCGCGCAGGCGGTGAACGCCGGTCGTGGTCTCCTCGGTCCCACCCAGCACGTCCTTGCAGCGCTCGGGGTGGCGATTGTGCAGCGAGAAGATGAGGTCTGCCCCGTCGTCCAGGGTCAGGGTCGGCCCCATGGCGATGGTCTGGTCAATGCACCAGTAAAACTCCTCGAGGCTCAGCCCCCGCCAAGCAAAGATAGACACCCCTTCCGAGGCCAGCGCCGCAGCCACGTCGTCCTGCGTGGACAGGGGATTGCACCCGCTCCAGGCGACCTCGGCCCCGGCGGCGCGCAGGGTCCGTACGAGGACCGCCGTCTCCTTCGTGACGTGCAGGCACCCGGCGATGCGCATCCCGCGCAGTGGCTGTTCCTCCGCGTACTTTCGCCGAAGCGCCATTAGGACCGGCATGTGCTGCTCGGCCCACTCGATCTTCTTGAGGCCTTCCGGGGCCAGGGCCAGGTCGCGGACCTTGAAGTTCTGACTTCTCATGGACACGGCTTCCGACTCCTTTCGATGCGCTCTCCCCTTGGGCAGCGGCTCCACGATTTGACACGCCCGCCGTACCGTCGCTACCATCCCGCGCGGTCGCGGGATGGTAAGCGATGCTTCGGAGCCTGTCAAACCCCGGATTCACGGCGAGCCCTCCGACGGAGCAGGGCGAGGACGCTTTCGGAACGGAGGCGTCTGTGGGCGAGAGGGCCTTCCTCGCGCTCGGCTCGAACCTCGGGAACCGACTCGCCCATCTCCGGGAGGGGGTCCGGTTTTTGATCCGGGATGGGCGCACGAGGCTTGTGGCCGTCTCCTCGCTATACGAAACAGAGCCTCTCGCCTGCGCGGGAGGACCGTTTCTGAACGCAGTGGCGGTCGTCCGGACGATCCTGGACCCGAGGGGTCTTTTGCGAGTGGCCAAGGCCGCGGAGCGCGAGGCTGGACGCACCGGAAGCGCCCACGATGCGCGCCCCCTCGACGTGGACATCCTCTTTCATGGGACGACGGTGCTCCACGAGGCCGACCTGACGATCCCCCATCCGAGGTGGTCTCAAAGGCCGTTTGTGGTGGTCCCGCTTTTGGAGGTCTGCGGCGAGACGACGAATCCCGCGAGTGGGCGACTCGTCCGCGAGGAGGCCCGAGGCGCGGATTCCTCGGGCCGATGCAGGCGCATCGAGGGCCCGGCGTGGTGCGATGTCGCCGTGGGCGCACCCTTTGGGCCCTGGGAGGGTGGACGATGAGGAGACGGGCGTGGCTCTGTATGCTCGCGGTGTCCTTTGCCGCGTGCGAGAGAGACCGGGTGCCCGTCCCCGAGCCCCCGCCCGACCAGGTGACGATGGTGTGGCTGACCTCGCTGCCCCTCGACTCGGACCGCGACTACGACCGGCTAGACCTGTGGCTGCGTGGTTCCGGGTCTGCCGATGACACCGTGCGCCTGTACGACGACTTGCTCCGGCTCGCGCCTGACCACGTCAAGGCCCACGTGCGCGCGGCCCTGGCCGTGCTGGCACTGGACGAGGAGCGCGGCCGTGCTGTGGCCAGAGGCGTCCTGGACCGCTTCCGCGACCGCATCGCGACCGACGAGGACCTTCGGGCCCTGTCGAGCCGGCTCGGGGGCGGAGAACCCCAGGAAGGCGACGCCCTTTGACCGGCCGTGAAGAGGATGCTACAAGGATCGGTGCGAGGAACGACGGTTGCGGCGACAGGCCGTAGCGCCGCGAACAGGGGATTCGAGCCGTGGGAGCCCCGGCCTTTGCGATCTATCTGAACGCGAACGCCCGGCGGGTTTCGCCGGACGTGGTCGCCCAGATCGAGGACCTCGTCCACCCGGACGACATCTACTTTTCGACGTGCCTGGAGGACGCGGACCGCCACGCCGCGCGGATCATCGAGAAGGGGTACCCCACGGTGTTCACCGGGGGCGGGGACGGGACGGTCTGTCAGTTCATCAACGCGCTGGTTCGGGCGGCGGAGAAGGCCGGCAGCCCTCGGGACATCCCCACGCTCGGGGTCTTGGCCCTCGGGACCGGAAACGCGCTTGCGCGCCTGGTCTCGTCCGGCAGCGCGGTCCAGGACCTGAAGGCCTACCTGTCGAACCCCTCGTCCGACGTGTGGCAGATGTCTTTGGTCGAGTGCGAGGGGCGTCTGTTCCCCTTCGGCGGTGCTGGTCTGGACGGGGAGATCCTCGCGGACTACGATGACCTGAAGGTGAGCATCGGAGAGGGCTTGCTGAAGCCGGTCTTGCGCAACGTCGCCGGCTACTTTTTTGCCTTCTTCACGCGGACCGGACCGCGCAAGGTCGTAAACATGGTTCGTGGCAAGAGGCTGCGCGTCCGGGTGACCAACCTCGAAGGCCAGGCCTACGAGGCAGGCGATGAGGGGCAGCGGGTGCGGGCCTTCGGGGCTGGGGAGGTCCTCTTCGAGGGGGCAGCGAGCACGGTCCTGGCCGGGACCATCCCGCTGATCGGCTACGGGGCCCGCGTCCTTCCGCACGCGGACCGGGAACCACAACACTTCACGTTGCGGGTGGCGACGATCGGGCTTGCGCGAGCGCTCGTGAGCCTGCCCGAGTTGTGGCGGGGGACCTACCGCGGCGAGGGGATTCGCGACTACTTCGCGCGCAAGGTCCGGGTGGACTTCTCGGAGCCCACGCCATTTCAGGCCGCCGGGGATCTCGTGGGACGCCGCGACTCCTTGACCTTCCGCCTGGTCCCGGACGCTGTGAGGCTACTTCGCTTCTTCTAACCCTTGCCCAATGGGCACGTCCTGAGGTCGTCCTCGAGCCAAAGCAGGGTCACGGAGCTGGTCCTGGGGGCATTGCTGGGGCCGGACCGGGAGGGGGAGGAGGCTCCCCGGCGGGGGCTTTGGGACCTGGTTGATCCGGTCCGGGCGGCGCCGGCGGAGGCGGCGCGTGCTTCACGGCCTCGCGGCACATGCGAGCGAGGTCGCGGTCCGCGATGGAGTCACAGGACTCGGCCTTGCGGGCCTGCATGGCCTTCAGGTAGTAGAACTGGTCCCGGCACTCGGCCCGGACCGCTTCCTCCCGGATGCGAGTGCACGCAGCCGGCTCGTCCTCGGCCTGCGCGAGGCCCGACCACGCCATGTTGAAGCAGTGCCTCCGGATCCCCGCCTCCCCGAGGCGCGCGCAGAACGCCGGGTCTTTCGCGGCGGCCTCCCGACCGGCCTCCATGACGCAGTGGTCTCTCTGCATTTGCTCCGTGATCGGCTTGCACCTCTCAGGGTCCCGCGCCGAGACGGCCACCTGGAATGTCGCGGCGTTCAGGCACGGGCCTGGGTCCTTGAGGCCCTTGCACAACTCCGGCTTCCCTTCCCTGACCGCGCGCTCGCGCACGACCTGGGCGCGGCATGCCTCGCGCAGGGTCGGGTCCTCCACGACATCGCATGCCGCGGCATCCAGGGTCGTCATCGCCTTCTGGAGGGCGACCTGGTGCTGGCAGTTCGCGCGACGGCCGGGCTCCTGAATCTCGCTGCAAACGCCCACGTCTTGCTTGCGCGAGGCCCGCGTCTCGAGCACCCGCGCCCTGCACTCCATCCGGGCGGCCTCGTCCGGAACCGGCTCGCACGCCTCGACCCGGTCCTGCTCGAGCGCGACCTGACCCGCGACCTCGGCCACGCACCGGTCGCGGTCCTCCTTGTCCGAGATTCCGTCGCACTTCGCGGGGTCCTTTGCCTGGAATGCCGCTGCGCGCGCCCCATCCATCTCGCAGGAGCGCCGCATCCACTCCTCTTCGAGGTCCCGGCACACCGCAGGGTCCGCCTTCAGACGCGCGACCGCGCTCAACCCCGAGAAGGCACACTGCTTGAGGGCCATCTCCACGCACTGGTCGTACTGGCGCAGTGCCTCCTCCCCCGCCCCCTCCATTCGGCCCCGGTCCTTCAGCAGCCGCTCGACGGCCGCTGGCTGCTCGGGCGCCTTCGGGCACTCAGGACCCTGCCTTTCGGGCTCCTGCCCGCGACGGGAACAGGAGGCGACTGCAAGGACCACGGTCACCGCCCGACCCCACCGACCAACGCGCACCATGATGCCCTCCACGCTCCGAGACGCCTCGCCGGGATGTTCCCCGGGTGCCGCTTCATTGTCAAGCATTTGGGCCGACCGTGCTATTCTCCGGAACGTGAGTTTCGACGTCGCCAGGGCGGTCACCGAGACGTTCGGAAGCCGCACACCCCTCCTGGACCGTGTCCTCTCTTACCTCTACTTCGCAGAGGTGGCGGTCATCGAGCAGTCCACGGCCGACGCCTGGGGGAGCGGGGTCACCATCATCGGTCTGAAGGGGCAGACCGAGTCCAGGCCGAGGCTGGTCCTGGCCGGGGCCCTCCCCACCCTCCAGGTGTTTCCATCCTCCCATGCAAGCCTGCCCGAGCACGGTGCGCACCCGCGTGACCTGAGCCGACTCGTGGACCTCTTCGCCAGGGTTCACGCCATATCGGTCGTCACCCCCGATGCATGTGCGGGCTCCATCGCCCTCGTCGCTTATCGTCCAGACCCGGTGGCCACCGGACTACGGGACTACCCGTCTTCTCGGGAGACAGTCTGGCTCTTGTCCGCCCCTGTGGGTCTTCAGCCGAGGCCTGTGGCGTCCGAGGTGCTTCAACTGGAGGTCCACATCGCTGGCCCCCCGCCGCGCAGGCCAAGGGCACGGGTCCGAAACGTGGTCTCGGCCCGTGCGAAGACCCATCGCTATGACCCGGACTTCCCGGTTCAGGCGCTGTGGGACTTGAGGCGCCTGGTCGAAAATGGGCAGGCCGAGGTCCTGGACCTCGAACCCTGCACCGGTTCTGATTTGCTTGCGCCCGCGCGTGTGCAGGCAGTCCTCGGCGTCTTTTCCGAGCCCCTCGCCCTGCCAGAGGCCTGGCAGGTCCTCCCCGAGACGAGGCCCACGGTCAGGCTCGGCGCGTGGTCCGTCGTGATTGAGGCACTCACCCGTGTGGCTGCCGCGCTCTCGGAGGCAATCTTCGCGACCTGGAAAGCCGCAGGCTTGCCTCCCCCGGAGGGTCCGTCCAGGCTCGTCGCGCTGCGCGGGCCGAGCGACGACTGCCTTGCGTGCTTTGTCGTGGAGGTGCCAAAGCAGAGCACACTTGAGGTTCGTGAGGGCCTTGATGCCTTGCTGGCGCGGTTGAAGGGACCGCCCGGTGTGCACATCACCCTGGACATTGCAGGCCGTGCCCTGCCCGAGGCCGACCGCATCTTCGTCATGGGCCCTCTGGAGGAACAGGTCTGGGACGTCCCGGAGGAAGCGGCCCGCACAGCGGCGGCCGCCTACGTGGACGTGCTGTCCAGGTTGCTTCGTGAGGAGTAAGGTCATGCCAGTGCGGCCCGGGTGCGAGCGCCTGATCGAGGACGCCCGCCGCCTGCTTGGGGGCCGGCGCTACGCCCTCTGCGTGCATGGGGCCTCCATCACGTCGAGGGGCGAATCGCTGGCCGCCCGGCTCTGCGCAGACCCGGCCACCCGCCCACAGTTCCTCTTGGTCCCCGAGCACGGGCTCTACGGGGAACACGCCTACATGGAACCAGTGCCGGACTCGGTGGACCCCCACTTGGGCGTCCCGGTCGTGAGCCTGTACGGGGGCAGCGAGGACTCGCTGGCCCCGTCCGAGGACCTCCTGCGCGGCCTCGACGCGGTTGTCTTCGACCTCCAGGACATCGGTGCTCGCTACTACACTTACCTTGCGACCATGGCCATGACCCTTCAGTCCTGCGCCAGAGTGGGCGTTCAGTTCATCGTCTGCGACCGGCCCAATCCCATCGGCTTGTCGGTGGTTGAGGGCGGTCGGGTCCGTCCGCACCTCCGGTCGTTCGTCGGCTACCTGGACGTCCCTGTCCGCCACGGCCTCACCGCGGGAGAGGCCGCGCGCCTGCACGCTGCCGCGGCCCACCTGGACGCGGACCTCCTCGTCATCGAGTGCGCAGGGCTTTCGCGCTCCCTGATGTGGCCGGACCTCCATCTGCCCTTTGTGCCACCCTCCCCCAACATCCCGGACTTCGAGACGGCCCTACTCTATTCCGGCCTGTGCCTGCTCGAGGGGACGAACGCGAGCGAGGGCCGCGGCACCACGACCCCGTTCAAGGTCCTCGGGGCCCCCTGGGTGCGCGACCCCTTCGCGCTCGCCCAGCGACTGAACGCCTACACCTTGCCGGGAGCGGCCTTCCGTCCCCTTTTCTTCACCCCTATCGCCGACAAGTGGTCCGGGCAGCGGTGTGGGGGTGTCCAGACCCTGGTCCTCGATCCCAAGGCCTTCCGACCGTTTCTAACCGGGCTTACCATCCTCCGCGCCTTGATGGACGAGGCACCGGAGCACTTCGCCTACCGTCGCGAGGCCTACGAGTTCGTCGCCGACCGGCTGGCCCTGGACTTGCTTTTGGGCGATGAAGCGCTGCGCGCGGCTTTGGAGGAAGGTGCGGACCCGCGAGACCTCGCGGCCTCCCTCGCCCCGGTCGAGCGAGAGTTTCAGGAATTCAGAAGGCCCTTCTTGCTTTACCCGGATTGAGGTATCGTCTCTGTGACCGTCGGGGGTACCATGGCGCAAATCCGGACCGCGGTCTTCGGGGGGAGTTTCGACCCTCCGCATTGTGCCCATGTGCTGGCGGTCGCGTGGCTATTGACCTGCACCGACCACCGCGACGTCTTCGTGGTCCCCTGCTTCCGCCACGCCTTCGGGAAAGGAATCGCGCCCTTCCGCGACCGCCTGCGCCTGTGCCGGGCCGCGTTCCGCCCGTTTGGCGGGCGTGTGCGCGTTTTGGACGTCGAGGCCCGCCTGCCAGTGCCGTCCTACACGGTCCAGACGTTGCGCCACCTCGTGCAGGCGCACCCGGACCGTGCCTTCACATTGGTCGTCGGCGCGGACATCCTCCCCGAGACCCCGCGCTGGCGCGACTGGGACGAGGTCTCGCACCTCGCCCGTGTCCTGGTTTTGCGGCGCGAGGGGTTTCCCGACCCCCCGGGCTCCTTTGGCCCAAGGTTCCCCGCCACGTCGTCCACGTGCCTGCGAGAGGCCCTGGCGTCGGGAAAAGACGTCGCGGGGTGGGTCCCGGAATCCGTGTTGGCTCTCATCCAAAAGAGAAAGTTGTATGGTGTCCAAAGCTAGCGAGTTTCAGGTCGTTGTGGTGGGGACGGGCCGTGCCGGCCTGGCCATCGCCCGCGCCTTCCAAAGCACAGAGATTCCGGTCGCGCTAGTTTCGAGGTCTGCAAAACGCCTCAAGAAGCAGGACCCACCCGTCTTTACCGTCGGGGACAAGAAATGCCCCAAGGCGGTTGGCTTCGTCCTGCTGGCTGTACCGGACCGGGCCATCCCAGAGGTAGCACAGGCCATGATTGACGCGGGCGTGGTAGGTCCCAAGACCCTCGTAGGACATCTGAGCGGTGCCCTACCTTCTACTGTCCTTTCCCCTCTCATTCCGGAGAAGCGCGTCTTCAGTGCCCATCCTCTTACCGCGTTCTCGAAGGATTGGAAGCCGTTGTTTGAGTCTGGGCTGGGGTATATCACGGTGATGCTGGAGGCACCAGACGAAAAAACGGCCATCAAAGCGAAGCGCCTGTTCCAAGATGCCGGTGGACAGGTGTACTTGATTGAGCGCTCAAAGAAGCCCCTGTATCACGCGGCTGCCGTGGTCGGGACCAGTTTTCCCTTTCTGAACCTTATCGTGTGTTCCCGATTGCTAGCCGAGTGCGGTGTGCCAGAGCCCGTCAGGGCTGCTGGAAGGCTTCTCGAGGACACCATTGAGAACGTAAGGGCTGCGAAGGACCTCTCCGGCCTGACAGGCCCCTTCATCCGCGCAGATGTGGGGACCATCGCTTCGAACCTTGGCGCAATCCGGGAGTTTTCGAGTGTCATCGCAGAACTCTACTCCGTTCAGGGGCGAATCCTGGCGGAGATGCTCGCGCGACAAGGCCACATCGCACAGGACGCACTGGAACAGATCAAAAAGGTCCTGGCATGAGCAGCGATGCGGTTCCCCCCCATGAGCGAATTGAGCCGCTGGGGATAGGCGAGCTCGTCCAGCGCCGCCACCCAGCCCTTGTGGCCCTCGTGTTCGTCTTCGCCGTGTTCCTCGCCGCGGCGCCGTTCTTGTTCCGGTACGAGCAAAGCCCCTATCCCGAGGCCTTGACGCTGTATGAGCGCGCCTGCGCAGCCGTGGCCCAGGACGACCTGCGCACCCTTCAAGGTCTTGTCTCTGCCCGGACCATTTCAGAGGGCGGCCTCGCGACCGTGTTCCTCGCCTCGCGCCTGACATGCGTAGATCGGCGACGGGCTCGGGCCACGCTTCAGCGGCTCGACGACGCAGCCGGGGCCCGCGCCTACCTCCTGACCGTCCACCCTGATGACGGTTCGCGTCCGGTCCGCTTCCGTGTGGTCACTGAGGGCGAAGTCCTGCGATGGTGGCCGGAAGCCAGGCCCTGAGGCCCGCTCCCGTCACGGGGTCATCGCGTCGAGCAGCCACTTCCCGTCACGCAGGACCAGAATGGAGGGCGGGTCCGACTTGCGCGGATCGCGCGACTGCACAAAGACCTTGACCCGCTCCGGCGTCTGCTTCTCGATGCGGCAGAGCGTGAAGGAGGGGTCCGATGGCCCGGCCACGTACTTGCCCACGTGTTCGACCACTCGCGGAAAGATCTGGGTCTTCAGGTGGTTCCGGTCAGCATCCGCATGGAAGGCCGCCTGGAACTCCTCGAAGGCCTCGGAAGTGTTGCCCTTCAGTGCGGCCTGATAGGCCCGGTACAACGCCCCACCGACCTCCGCAAGGTCACCGCTCGTCACGGATTGATTCGCCGGGCACCGCGACGCCACGCGCTCTTGGGGCGTGGGGCCGGCCGGAGCAGCCTGTCCCTGACCCACCCCCGCGCTCCCACCCGCTTGGGCCTCGCCCCCGCTTCGCGTGGCCCCATGCGACCCTGCCGGCTCCGGGCCAACCTTGCAGGCCCCCAGGACCCCCGCCACCAAAAGGACGGTGATAAGACCTCTTCCGAACTCCCTCATCGGCAACCCTCCGCTGCGAGGCGCGCGCCGGCCCGCGAGCAGGCCTCACGGCCCAAGGTTGGCCACCGCCACGACCTACTTGAACACCTGCTCCTTCGCGGTCTGGAGCATCGGCTCCAAGAAGGACTTCTTCAGGCGAAGCAATCGGTCGAACTTCACCCGCTGCCTCGCGTCCGTGTACAGCGTGGTCGGCTTCTTGATCTCGCCGTCAATGATCTGGTCCGAGAAGTCGTAGAACTTGGACTTGACCTCCCCCTTCTTCGGGGCAGTCTGGGCTATGACCGGGCCCGCCGCCATCGTCAGCGCGACCACGACCCAAGACACCCAAGCAAGCCATCTCTTCATGACCCTACCTCCTGGTCACGAGCACACGTCCCACCTATTGTACTTTCCTTGTCATCCACCGGTATCCTGCGCCCCAGGCTCGCCCCCTTGCGGCGCTTCTGGAGCGGGCTCGGGCATCTTCATCCCGCCCTGGGCCTGGATCTGCTTCAGGACCGGCAGTTTCGCCACGATCGGGTCGTTCGCGGGCGGGTTCGCGAGGCGGACGTAGGTCTCGTAGGCCGCGATGGCCTTGTCCAGTTGCTGGAGGGTCAGTTCGTACACCTTCCCCACCCGCGCCCACAGCACCGCGTTCTGCGGGTTCGCCTTGAGCGCCTCCTCCCAGCGCCGCACCGCCTCCTCCGGGCGGTGAAGCCCCAACAGACACGACCCGGACCCGATAAGGGCATCCATGTGCCCAGGCACCAGGCGCAAGACAGCCTCGTACTCGTCGAGTGCCGCCTGGTAGTGCAGGTACTCGAGGTAGATTGCGGCGACGTTCAGCCGCGCCGGCACATTGTCCGGCTCCAGGGCAATCGCCTTCTCGAAGGAGGCAACCGCCTCCGGGGTCTGCCCCATCTTCAGGTAGGTCAAACCGAGGTTGGTCCACGCCTCGACCGAGTTCGGGTCCTCCTTGAGGGCCTTCTCCTCGAAGACCCACCGTGCAATTCGGTACTTCCCGGCCATCAGGTTGATGAGCCCGCGCGTGTTCAAGGCCACCACGTTGCGTGGGTCCACCATCAGGACCTTCTTCACGTAGTCCTCGGCAGTCTCGCGATCCCCTCGGAACAGCCAGTACAAGGCGTAGGCGTTGTTCGCAGTGACGTTGTCGGGGTCCTTGGTGATGATCCCATCGAAGATGGCCTTGGCCTTCTGCTCGTACTCCGCGGCCTTCGCAGGGTCCCCTGCCTCCTTGGCACGCTTCGACAGGGCCAAATACACCTTGCCAATGTACCCCTGGGCGTCCAGGGACTCGGGGTTCGCGTCCAGGGCCTTCTGATAGACCTCGACCGCCTTCTCTGGCTGACCCATGCGCTCGTAGAGCATCCCGAGGTTGAAGTAGGCCTCCAGGAAGGCCCGGTCCTTCGAAATCGCCTCCTCGAAGGCCGCACGCGCAGTCGCGTAATCGGGCGGATTGCGGAACGCTGCGACCACCCCCTTGCGGAAGGCATCCTGCGCGGCGCGGTCCACCCCTTCCACGTACTGAGGCTCGACCGGCTCCACGACCTGCCGCTCAACCAGTTCCTCCTCCTCAGGCTGGGCAGGTCTCGCCGCCACGACCTCCTCCGGCCTCTCTGCGACCTGCTTCGTGGGTCCCGCGCACGCCACAGCCAGGCACGGCACCGCCAGACGCCACCATGTCGTCCTCATCGGCCCGCCTCCTCGACCATCTTGACCTCGACATCGCCCCGGCGTAGTGAGCGGATGAGACTCGTAGCCGTAACCGTGTCGCGCGTGTAGTGCGCCACAACCAGTTCATCGCCCGCGACCGGGAACGTCTCGGGGTTCACCCGGACCGCATACTCGCCGCACGCCTTCGAGAAGGCGTTGTACACCTTCTCCTCGTGGGCGAGTTTCAGGGCGCGCTCGAACGCCTTGAGGGACTTCTCCCACACGGGCCGCGCGATCTCGTCCAGAACCGCCTGGTACTCGACCTCGGTCTCGGGGTCCAGTCCCTCCGGGACCGGCACGTCATTCAGTTCCTTGGCGAACTCGTAATAGAGGAGCCCGATCTTGAACAGGGCCCCCGCTGACCAGCCGCCCGACTTGTACTGGAGCACGTCCTCGAACAGCCTCTCGGCCTTTTGCTGGGCCTCGGCCTTGGCCTGGAGCGCCTTCTTCAGGACCCGCGGGTCCAGAGTCGAGGGGATGCGCAGGGCCGAGAAGTCGTCGTAGGCGTAGTCAGCTAGTTCGAACGCGGCCTGGGCCGCGAACTTTTTTGAGCGCTTCAAGTCTTCGGGGTCGGTCAACCGGCCAAACGCCTTCAGGGCGTCCGCGAACAGGGCCTCGGCTGCCTTGCGGTGCTTGACCTTATCCACCTTCTTGAGGACGGCCCCGGCCCTCGCCATGGCCTCAACCCCGAGCGCCCCGGCCCCCTTGTACTTCTTGAGCCAGGCCGCATAATGGTCGTGCGCCCTCTGGTACGCCCGTGGGTTGTCCATCATCTCGAGCACGAGCCCGATCCGCAGCTCCACCTTGGGCGCATCCGCATGCGTCGGGAACAGTTTGATGAACTTCCGGTACGCCTCGATGGCCCCATCGTATTCGCCCAGCGCCTCGCGGATCAGGCCCGCGTTCTGCAAGGCATCGGGCGTCCCCTGGTAGTCCTTGAAGCCCTCAAGACGCTCGAAATACTCGGCCGCCTTCTCGAACAGGGTCTGGCTCTCGTAGATGAGAGCAACCGTGTACAGGGCCTCGGGTGCGACCTCTGACCTTGGGTACTCGCGGACCACCCTGAGGTAGGTCTTGACGGCCATGTCAATGTTCTTTTGGCCCTCGTACAGGGCCGCGACGTTGAACAGGGCCTTGGACGCCGTCTTCTCGTCCCCCCGGAACTCCTCGTACACGCGCATCGCCTCGCGGATCGCGTCCGAGTACCTGCGCTCCGTCGAGAGGAGGCGCGCGTTCTCGGTCATCGCGATGGCTACGATCTTCTCGAGTTCCGCCTTGCTCTTCACCGTGAAGTTTTTCGCCGCGATCAGTTTGCGCGCCCACTCCTCAACCTTGGGCCACTGCTTGAGCCGCTGGTAAGCGTCGAGCAGGGTGAACACCGCGTACGCCGCGAACTTGGACGAGGGGTCGTACTCAAAGAGCACCTTGAGCCGCTTGACCGCCTCCGCGAACTTCCCGTGCTGGTAGAAGACCTGGGCCGCGATGAACATGATCTCCGGGATCTTCTCGCCCCGCTCCGGGTTCTTCTTGCGCACCTCCGGGTCCCGGATGAGGTCTGTCAAGAGGCTCACGTAGTGGTCGGCGGCGGCCACGTACTCCTGCTCGAGGGGGTGCAGGTCCGTCTCTGGGATCGGGGCGGACGCCTTCTTCGGGTCCACCTTGACCACCTCGATGCCCCGTCCCCCCTTCGCGCGCTCGCGCAGCCCAGCCGCGGCCATCATCTCCTCGTAGCAGTGGATCACGCCGAGGGCCGCTTCCTCGACCAGTTCCCCCTTCGTGTCCCGCTCGATGACCCGCTTGTACTGTTCGGCGGCGGTTTTGTAGTCCTTCGTGCGGTCGTAAAGGATCTCCGCGTAGTAGAAGTTCACCCGGTACGCGTTCTTCGAGTCCGAGAACCTCGACAGGTAGATCGCGTATTTCTCGGCTGCCTTCCGGTACAGCGCCTCGTCGTTCAGGCGCTGGGCCTCCTGGTGGTAGTGGTTCGCGAGCCAGTGTAGGTACTCCTCGCACAGGGCGTCGGCCTCCTGCACCGCCTCCGGGTCGCGCTTCTCGTTCACCGTCCGCCACGTCCCGTTGGGCTTGAAGTAGTCGAGCGCCTCCCCGATGACCCGGTCCAGCATGGGGACGTCATTCACCTTCTTGTGGATGCCTAGGATGATGCGGTAGTACTCGGGGATGGTCTGGGTCGTCTTCTCGCGCTCGATGAAGTGCCGGAACAGGGCGATGGCCTCCGCATCTTTGTCCTGTGCCACGTACAGGTCCGCGAGGGCCCGCAGTTTCTTGTAGGCCTGCTCCTCCGGGAGCACCTTGAGAAAATAGTCGCGCGCCAGGACCCAGCCGTTCTCCACCTCGGCGTAGGTGACGACCAGGTCGTTGAGGGCCTGCTCCCGGAACTCGACGACCCCCTTCCCCTTCCCCTTGGACACATGCTCGACCACCTGATGGAACGTCTCGATGGTCTTCTCGAACTCCCTCAAATTGAAATAGACCCACCCCAGTTTATAGAGCGCGTAGTTGTACATCGGGGACTTCGGGAAGTTCTGGATGATCTTCTCGTAGTGAACTTTTGCGTAATAAAGAGAGTTTGTTTCGAAATAGTACTCGCCCAGGGCCAGGTGCGCGTTCGCGATGAAGCGCGAGTTCGGGTAGTTCTGAACCAGCCGGTTCAGGTACTCGACGCCCTCCTTGCGCAGGGCCGGGTCGCGCTTGGTCTTCCCCTCCTTCAGCGCCCCCTTGCCCAGGTAGTAGATGACCTCGTCAATCCGGGCATAGTTGGGGAACTCGCGCAGAACCTTCCGGTAGTACTCGAGCGACGTCGAGTAGTCCTCGACTGGCTCGACCGGCTTGACGCTGAGCGTCCCGGCCTCATACTTCGCCATCGCATCGTCGTAGGCCTTGCGTGCCTGGAGGTACTGGTACAGACCCTCCTCCCAATATGCCTCGGCCAGCCGGAAATAGACCTCGGCCTTGTTCTCGTAGTACGGGTTCTTGAGCAGTTCCTCGAGTTTCCCGATCTGCTGTCGCCGCAAGGCCGAGATCTGTTCGAGTTTGGCCGCGACCTCCGCGTCCATGGCGCCGCGCTCGAACTGCTCGAGTGTGTACTGGCCTCCCTTCGCCGAGCCCTCGGCCGGGGCCGGCAGGGACTCGATGCCGCTCTGGGCTGCGACCCCTGCCGCCCAGAGCATCCCGATGAGGGACACGACCCACCATCGCCGCTTCATGCTGACCTCGCCTGCAATAGAAACCTTCGCCGGCCCCCCTGGGCGTCTGGAGGGCCGATCACTCCAGGCACTGGCTCGTCAACTGGCTGCGGTAGAAGGGGACCTCGTCGAGCCAGTATTCGCCCTCAAATGGCCAGACCGCCGTGTCCCCCCCCACGATGGCCTGCGAGCCGCCCCGCACCTTCTCAGGCCCCGCCGCCTCCTCCTCGCTGACCTCGCCGACCAGTCTCCGGGCCTCCTCGGCCATCTTGTCAATGGCCGCGGAGTTGATGTCCACCTCGATCTCGGTCTGGCGGACCTGGGCATCGCCCATCGCCACGTCCAGTTCCTTCAAAATCTGCTGAATCTTCACGCCGCTCTCGAAGACCCTGTCCTTGCGCAAAACCGCAAGTTTCACGAGCATCTCGGCCCCGAGCGAGCCCAGCCGGTCCTTGTTCCGCTCCCACTCCGCGATCTCGCGGTCAATCTGCCGGATCGTCCGGTACACATTGTAGAACTCCACGTTCGACAGGATCGGCCATGCGAGTTTCATGGGCAGCGCGGGCTCCACGGGGTGGCCATTCACCGAGGCCACAAAGTTGTTGTGGAAGTCCTCCGGGGATTTCTGGGCCGCGATGAAGCGCTTGAGAGGCTCCATGAAGACCGCGACCTCCCGATCGAAGCGCTCGAGCGCGCGCTTGGCCTGGTCGTAGCGGCACAAATCGCTGTACACGCGCGCCTCGAGGATCCACGTCTCGGGATAGAAGGTGCGCTCAAAATAGGGCGAGTGGAGCGCGTGAAAGGCACCGAGGGCCCGCGAGTAGTCGCCCTTCATCAGGTAGGTCCAGGCCATCTCGTAGAAGACCTGGGGGGCGCGGATGGAGTCCCGTGGTACCTTCTTGTAGTAGAAGATCGCCGCGTCGTGATTCTCGGCCTCGTAGGCGATGCGGGCGAGGGCCATGAACGCGAGGTCCGTCACCGCCTGCCCTGCCCCGGTGCGTTCCGCGGACTCGATGGCCGCCTGGAACGACTCGAGCGCCGACTTGTACATCTTGTAACGCACCTGGACGAGCCCAGTCAGGTACAGGGCCTTCGCGCGGTCGGGCGAGTCCGCGGAGATCGCCTCGAAGTGCTTGAGCGCCCGCTGGTAGTTTCCGTAGTCGTAAAAAAACTCGCCCAGGACGTAGTTGACCTCGTCCTGGAAGGCCTGCGAAAAGGTCCCGTAGTGGAAGCGCGCCAGTTGCTCGAGGTCCGGCGGGTTGTAGATGATCTCGCGCCGCAACTCGCGCAGTTTCGCGAACGCCTCCTTGAAAAAGGGCCGGTCCGGCCCCTCCAGGAGGACCTCGACGAGCATTTTCGCGGCGCTTTGGTACATCTTCGCGTTGGCCAGGGCCGCGGCAATCCCGTACCTCGCACTATAGAACTCCTCGGTGCCCGGGCCGAACCCCTCGCGGGCCAAAAACTCCTGGAACAACTGGATGGCCTGGACCCACTTCCCGTCCTCGGCCAGCGCGAGCCCCTGCTTCATGACGCCGCGCGCGTACGCGGTCTTGCGGGCCTCTTCGGCCTTGCGCTGCTCCTCGGCCAGACGGCGGGCCTCCTCGCGGCGGCGCTCCTCCTCGGCCTGGATCTCCTCGGGCGTCTTCTCGCGCACAGGGGTCGCAGCGGGCGCCGGTCTCGTCGCCGGGGCCGCGCTCCCCCCGCCGAACCGTTCCGGTGTCGAGAGCATGAACTTGATGACCCCGTCCGGGACTCCGGCCCTCTTGAGTTCCAGGATGTCCTGGATCTTCAGGTGAAAGACGCTACGGTCCTTCTCGATGGCCTTGATGATCTCGGCCTCCGGGATCCCGAGTCGCGCAAGCGTCATCACCTCCTCCGGGGTGATGGCCTTCGCGTGCGCAGCAGCAAGCGTGATCCCGGCGACCGTCATGACAAAAAGGAGTGCGCGCTTCATCGCGTCCCTCTCATGCTCCAAAAAAACGACCTCTCCAGGGGCTCGCCCCTTGGCAGGAGCGCGTCCCGTTCGCGTCAACGCCCACTTGGGGACACGAGCGCCCCTCTCGCGCGAGCCGCTTCTCGCGCCCGACCCTCTCCGTCTCATGCGTCCGTGTGCACTCCAGGCGCATCGCCACTCATTTGGGGGCCGCCGTAAACACCGCGAACCCAAGCGTGATCTCGGCCATGAAACGCGCCCCACCGTCGTAGGCCTTGAACACATAGTGACGGTAATCCGCCCGCAAGGCGAGCAGTTCCGTCAGGTAGAAGTGGAACCCTAAACCCGCAACGCCAGCCACGTCCGGGTTGGACTTCCGCTTGAAGACACCGGCTTCCGCGACATGGCTGCCGATGGCGGCCGCGCCCAGGATGAAACCCAGGTCGAAGCTCGAAATCTTGGAGGTGAAGATCGCGAGTTTTCCGTAAATCGGGGCCCAATAGACATTCGCACCCGCGTACCACTCCACCCGCTGCGGCAACCGGACGCCCTTCAGCCCGCCCGCCCTGAAGGTCTTCGTGATGAAGGAGCGGAGGTTGGACTCCGGGTGGAAGACGTAGGCCCCCGCGACCTCCAGGGCCAGACTCTCGAGGAAGTAGTAGTCGTAACGCAGGCCCACGGGATAGTAGTTGAAGAACGGGTCGTTCGGCGCAATGCCGACCAGCAGCGAGAACTCGTGCCGTCCGTCCTTCTCGAAGGCCCGCTTTTCGATGACCCGGATGTCGCGTTCCCGGCCCCAGACCCTGTCGAGTTCCGTGTCCAGGGGCGTCTCCTCCTGCCCCCAGGTGACCGGGGCCCACGCGCACACCAGAAGACCAAGCGCGAGCCGTGCCGCCCATCGTCCAGTCATCGTTCGACCTCCTTCGATGGACCCGAAAGGGTCCGTACCCTGCCGCACCGTTCGAGCGGCCAGGCCCGCCAGGGGCCTTGGCCTTCCCCAGGTCACTGCTGGCACGCCGTCTTCCCCTCGGCGCACCAGCCGTTGCAACAGACCCCCGACGTCCCGCACTTCTGAAGGTCCGCAACCGCCTGGAAGCCACACACTGCCTCGGGGCTCACGCACGCCGCCTCGCGGCACTCGGGGGCAGTCTCCTGGAACCAGCCGCAATCCAAAGCCCCCGCGCACGGCAACCGGAACATCGCCCGCCGGTCCAAGGTCCCAAGCGAGGACGCGGACTGGTCCCCCACGCGCAGATAGAGAAACTGATCCACGGAGGTCAGGCTCCCCGCTGCACCGACCATGGTGATCGTTGCCTTCATCGAGTAAGGTGCGCCCCGCGCAAGCGTCGCCCCCAGGTCGGGCAACTCGATCGCCATGCGCCAGACGCCCACCAAGGAGTAGCGCACGCGCAGAAGCGCCTCGGACAAGGCCGTCTGAAGCGGCGTCCAGTCGTTCCCAGTGACCAGTTTCGCAGGTCGGATTGAGTTGACGAACTGATAGTGCCCTCCGGTCAGGCACGCCATCTCCTGCTGACGCAGGTCGTGCTCCAAGTAGCCGTGTGCCTGGAACTGCACGAAGTGGATGTGAACCCGCGGCGCGGCAGGGTCCTTCAGGTCCTCGAGCACGCGCGACCGGAACTCCTCGTAACCAGTCGTCGAGCACACCCCCTGAAACTTCCCACCCACGTAAGGCCGATAGTCAGGAGACGAGGCATCACAGGTGTCCGGACCGTCGTTGACCACGAGGATGTGTCGGATTGGGGTATCCTTCCGCCCCTTCATGAACTCGTACACGTCCGCCACCGCGGACCACAGAGGCGAGCGGTCCGCGCCCTCTGGGTAGTTCGGCAACTCGTCCAGTTTCGGCGGGAAGGTCTTGTTCTGCACCACGTGCTGCCCAAGGACCAGGTCCCGATCCGTGGAGTAGCAGCGCTCGCGTAGGTTCTCTTCAGGCGTGTTCCCAAGCGCATCGTAACACACAACCTTGGCCCCGGTCCCGAGCGACTCGCCATACTGGAAGACGATCGCCTTATCCGCGGGGTTCAGTTTCATCAGGAAGTCCCGCACCGCCACGATCCGCTGACCGTTCAGGTCCGACGCGAAGCCCTCGGCGCTCTCCGCGTAGGGAATGTTCCTGCTCACGTCCGCGAACGTGGCGCGGTCCACGAACCCCTTCATGCTCCCGCTCTGGTCAATCAAGACGGCCACACCCACGTAGCCGGTGGAGAGGTCGCGCGTGTAGGCGTAGCCCCCTGCCTGCGGGGACAGGTCGCTCGAGTAGCGGAAGGAGGCCGGGGCCGCGCCCGCAGCCGCCCCGGGGTTCAAAAGCCCCTGGCACTCGCGGTTCCCACCCATGTCCGAATCCGGGTAGCGCTCGAGGCACTCCACGGTCACCTTGAAGTTGTTTGGACCGATGGACTCCCCCTCCGCTACCACGACCCTGTCCGTGGTCCCGACGGTCTTGACGATGTCCCCGGGCCGCATGTTCAGGTCCAGGTCCATCTCTCCGCCCGCTTCCTGGTCCAGGCGGCCGAGGACCGCGAGCGACAAAATGAGTCCGGTCGCCTCTCGCTCGCCCATGCACACGGGCTCGAAATCGCCCGACGCGCCGCGGGCCGCCGGTACCGCGGACACGAGCCTCAGCGGTTCGAAATCCAGCAACTGAAAGGTCGTCCCGAACGGATACCAGTGGTAGTTGCAGGCCACCGCCAACCCGAGGGCCACAAGGCCCCCTCCGGCGAGGCCTACGACCCGGACCCGTCGTCTTCCACGCTCCGACATGGAACCCCCGCGCTCGAGAGAACCCAGCACGCCCCCCAGCCAGGGGACCGGCGGGGCTACTTTATCCTTGCCCACCATCGAAAAGTCAATAGAGCGATCGACGGCGCATCGGGTTTCTAGCGTGCAAGAGACCGGTCTTGACGTGATATTCCAAAAGAATCAAATCGTTCTGATTGGGTCCCCCTAGGTCCGTCCACGACGATGTCCTCGTGGCCCCCCAACCGGCGGGCGACGGGTTGTCGCATCAATACAACGTCTCGAGCAGGGTCATCGTCCCCCAGTCCACCACGTGGACCGCGCCAAAGACAGGGTCCACCGCGTACAGGCGCGAGCCGACCGGAGCGAGCCCGACCGGAAAGCCGCCGGTCGCCGCGACCCGCAACGAAAGCCCCTGCGCGACTCCGAACGAGATCTCGGTGTCCCGGACCTCGCGGCACGCCTTTGCACGCAGGTCCTCGCCCGTCCGGCACGGGGGAAAGATTCGAAAGGAAAACGCCGGGTTCGTAAATGGGATCCACTCGATCTCGGCTGCCCCGTCCCGGACCGGACATCCGGAAAGTGAGGCGCCTGACTTGGGTCGGGAGGTGTAGGCCCTGCCGGTAAAACGCAGGTCCGCGTCGGGCCTTTCCTCGCAGGAATCGCCGGCGCTCACGAGGTTGTGAAGGAATCCCGAGCGGGACCCGACCACGGTCCACGCATCCGACACGCGGACCTCGTAGGCGATGGGGCCAGGCACTGCCGCGAGGAGGTCGAGCCCTCTGAACCCTGGGACCTCGGCGAGTACGAGGGCGTGGGGCCGGACCTCGACGACCTCGTATTCGCACAGATTCACGAGACCTTCCGGGAGGCCATCCGAAGCCGCGCCAACTTTCGGACACGAGTCCTCGGGCGTGCGGTCCGCGGCCAGGCAGGGCGGCGGCGGCGCGGTCAGGACCACGTGGTCCCCAGGCTCCACCCCCAGGGCGCAGAAGTCACGGTACGGGTCCCGCAGGGTCGCGGACCCCGAAAGGACAAACCCGGTCCGGCTCGCCGCGCCTGGAATGACCCCCTCGAAGGTGACCCGCCACGTCTCGGGGAGTTCCTGCTCCGGACGCCCGCCAAAGGTGATTCCGTAATAGGAATGCTTCGTTGTGCTGCCAGGCACCGGGGCGATGAGGTTGGAGCCAAAGGTCGGGTACTCCGAGGACACCGTATCCAGGGTCCCGATGCGCTCGCCCCGAATCCTAAGCACCGGGACGGAGGTGGAACTCGCGACCGTGCTCTCCGGCACAACGTCCAGGCGGTGAACCGGTTCCCCCGCGAGGTCCACTAGAACCGACAGGACCTGCCCGGACGCAAGGCCGACCAGGGCCCGAGTCCCCTGTTCACCCCGGACCATCTCGAGCGCGACCACGGGTGAGGACAACAGGATGTCCCGCAAGCCCAACCGATGCAAAAGGACATTGGGCGACGGCCCGTCGAGCGCATTCACATCCACTCGCCGCAGAGGCTCGGCCTCGAAGACAGCGATGACCGCGGGGTTGCTCATCGGGACATAGACGAAGCGCCCGTCCGGGGTCACGGCGGGCCGTCCGATGGACCGCGGCGCAGGAGAGGTCTCGTTGTCCCACGCGGGGCCGTAGCAATCCGGGTCCTCGGGCCAGTCCCCGAGCCCGTCCCCGTCATCGTCCTCCCCGTTCGCGCACGCGGGCCAGGGGATCAGCGGAAACTCGCTGACGAATCGCCCGCCGCAGTCGGGGTCAGCCCCGTCCGCAAGCCCGTCCCCGTCATTGTCCGTCCCGTCCTCGCAGAGCCCCGGCCTGTCCGGCTCCTCGGAAGCGTCGTCCGGTCCCTCGCAGCCGGGGTCCTCGTGGTCATTGTGACCATCCCCGTCGTTGTCGAGCCTGTCCGAGCACTGGGACAGGAGGGAGGCTCGCTCCTCGGCGCCGGTCGCGAGGTCCAGGCGGCTCAAATACCCAAACCGAGCCCCGTGAGTCAAAAAGGCGAAGGTCCCATCACCGCTCACGGTCAGGCGTTCCGGGCGCCCCGAGGTCGGGACCACGGACGGTTCCCCCGCCCCAAAGTCGTCCAAGGACACGACCGCGATCCCCGGTGGCTCGGGGCAGGCCACAAGGGCGGAGGGCGCAAGCGGACCGTGGGCCACGACGGCGAAGGAGGACGCCTCGCAGGGCAGGGGCTGACGCGTCTGCTCCAGGGAGCGCGGCGAGACGCGGACCAGGGTACGGCCACGGCGCGACAGGACGTACACCGCGGAAGAGGAGGGGTCCGCGCGGACCTCGACCAAATCCGGCATCGGCTCGCCGTTCGCGGCCTGGACCTGAAGCGGGTTGAACCCGGGCAGGAACGGGTCATTGTCCAGGTGCAGCCCGTCGGGCAATGACAGGATCCCCACCCCCGAACGGTCCGCGTCCAGGACCCACCCAGTCTGAAGGGAGGACGAGGTGCAGGAGGCCACTGGCACCGGGTTGCCCGCGCTGTCCGAGCAGGTGATAGCGATCCCCACCGGTCTTCGGAACACGCGGACCGGCGCGCTGGTCGGGCGGGAGCACGCAAAAAGGTCCGCGGCGAGGCTGGCCACAAGGACGGACAGACACCAACCACGCATCCGCGACTTCCAGACTCCGCCCAGCCCTACGCCCACGGAGGAAAAGTCATGGAACCCTCGCGACGACTTGGTGCCACGTCGGGCTCGACTCGTCTACGTCCAGGACCACGACCCGATGGTCCTCGAAGGCTGTCACAAAGGCCCTGTGCGGCCCTGTTCCCTCGCCGGAGATCGCGATCCCATAGGGCCCCGCGTCCACCGGGATGCGGTCTAGCACCTCGAGGGCGACCGGGTCCACGCAATACACGGAATCACCCGAGAAATCCGTCACATAGATGCGGTCTCCTCGCGGGGAGCGAAGCACGGCCACCCCGGCCGGCCCCCCGTGCAGGGGGACCAGGCCGCGCAGGCCCACCTGGCCGTCCTGTGCCACATCCAGGACCACCAAGCTCGCCGGGGAGCGGAAGGCCGCGTACAGGGTGCGGCGGTCCGCTGACATCGCGAGCCCGCGAAAATAGTCGCCGGAGGACGAGACCTGGCCCACGGCCAGCGAGTCCATCACGCGGGCGTGCACCCCTTCGTGGTCCTCGGACACGTCTACGACGTGGATCGCGTTCGAGAGGCGGTTCGAGACATAGACCCGGCGCCGGCCTGCCACGACCGGCCCGTCCACCACCGAGTGCAGACCCGGCGAGAGCACGACCGCGGTACCGTGCTGCGGAACCAGGTGGGCGTCCAGGGGCAGGACCGCGAACGTCCCGTCGAGGATGCTCCCCACGTAGAGCCACCGCGAGCGAGAGTCCGAAGATTCCCCAAGGCCAAGCGCAAAGGGGTCGCGGGCCTCGAGCGACTCGCCCGGTCGAACCGGCGACACGCGGTGCTCCGGGTCGCACCGGGGGACCGGCTTCCCGTCGCCGCACCGCAGGGCCGGGACCTCGCCCGAGCGCTCCACCGCGAAGAACTCCACCTCGTCCCCATCCCGTACGGCCACGTACCCCATCGCGCCGCGCCCATCCGGGCCAGCGGCCACGGCGATCTCTCCCGCAAACGAGCCCACCTCCACCGCCGATGCGGGAAGGGGTTGCAGGGTGTCCAGCCGGATCGGGATGACGGTGCTGCCGGTCCGGCCCGCGTCGAAGTTGGACGAGACCACGTATAGGAGGTCTCCGCTAGGGTCCAGGGCGACCCCGATGGGCCAGTCCAAGCGGGTGGGGTCCACGGCCTCGCCCCTGCGCTGCGAGGCGCAGGCCGCGAGAAACACCGTCATGAAGAGCAGGCCCCGCACGCCCTCACTTCTCCGCGCCGGCCCCGATCGCGGCTTGGGCCGCCGCCACCCGAGCCACCGGCACACGATACGGTGAACACGACACGTAATCCAGGCCGACCTCATGGAAGAAGAAGATCGAGTCGGGGTCACCTCCGTGCTCCCCGCACACGCCCAGTTTCAGGGTCTCTCTGGCCTTGCGCCCGCGCTCGCATGCGATGCGGACCATCTCGCCGATGCCGTCGTTGATCGTGATGAACGGGTCCACCTTTAGGATGCCCTTTTCAAGATAATCTTTTATGAAATTGCCGTAGTCATCGCGCGACATCCCGAAGCCGGTCTGTGTTAGGTCGTTCGTACCGAACGAGAAGAACTCCGCACCCTCCGCGATCTCGTGGGCCATGATGGCCGCGCGCGGGATTTCGATCATCGTCCCGACCAGGTAGTTCACACGCACCCCCTCGCGGGCGAAGACCTCCTCGGCCACGCGCCGGACCACGGCCTCCTGGTGCCGGAACTCCTGGATGGTGGTGACGAGCGGGATCATGACCTCCGGGCGCACCTCGGTCCCCTCCCGCTTGACCTGGCAGGCCGCCTCGAAGATGGCGCGGGCCTGCATCTCGGTGATCTCCGGGTACGTGATCCCGAGTCGGCAGCCCCGGTGGCCAAGCATGGGGTTGAACTCGTGCAGTTCTTCGATCCGCTGGCGGATCTTCTCGACGGGGATGCCAGTCTCGCGCGAGAACTCGGCCTGCTTGGCCTCGTCCGTGGGCAAGAACTCGTGGAGGGGCGGGTCTAGGGTGCGGATCGTGACGGGTCGCCCGCCCATGGCCCGGAAGAGCCCGACAAAGTCCTCGCGCTGGTACGGAAGCAGCTCCTCCAGGGCCGCGCGGCGCTCGGCCTCGTTCTCGGCCAGGATCATCTTCCGCATCGAGGTGATGCGCTGGCCCTCGAAGAACATGTGCTCGGTGCGGCACAGCCCGATCCCCTCCGCCCCGAAGGCGACAGCCATCGCGGCTTCGCTCGGCCGGTCCGCGTTGGTGCGTACTCCCAGGCGGCGATACCGGTCCGCGATCTCCATGAGATGGGCGAATCGCCGATACGTCGGGGCGTCTTCGGGCTTGAGGGTCTTCTCGATGAGCACCTGGATGACCTCCGAGGGGGCGGTCTCGATGCGGCCCAGGAAGACCTCGCCCGTGCCGCCGTCAATCGAGATCCAGTCCCCCTCGCGCACGACCCGGTCGCCCACGCGCATCTGCCGGGACTGGTAGTCCACGTCCAGGGCCGAGCACCCGGCCACGCACGTCTTGCCCCGCTGCCGCGCCACGAGCGCCGCGTGCGAGGTCATGCCGCCGCGCGCGGTCAGGATGCCCTCGGCCCGCTCCATGCCCTTGATGTCCTCGGGCGAGGTCTCAACGCGCACCAGGATCACCTGGCCCCACTCCCTGCGGCGGTCGTGGACCTCGTCGCTGAAGAAGCAGACGCGCCCGCTCGCGGCGCCGGGTCCCGCGGGCAGCCCCTTCGCCAGCAAGCGGCCCTCCTCTCGGGCCTTACGCTTGGCCTCCTCGTTGAAGACCGGACGCAACAAGAAGGTCACCTGGTCCGCCTCGATGCGGGTGATGGCGGTCTTCTCGTCAATCAGCCCCTCCTCGAGCATGTCCACCGCGATGCGCACAGCGGCGAGGCCCGTGCGCTTGCCCGCGCGGCACTGGAGGATGAAGAGCGTGCCACGCTCGATGGTGAACTCGATGTCCTGCATGTCGCGGTAATGCTGTTCAAGGACATGACGGACCTGCACGAGCTCCTCGTAGGCGTGGGGCATCACCTCTTCCAACTGCTCCAGTTTCAGTGGGGTGCGGATCCCGGCGACCACGTCCTCGCCCTGGGCGTTCATCAAGAACTCCCCGTAGAAGACGTTCTCGCCTGTGGCCGGGTTGCGCGTGAAGGCCACGCCGGTGCCCGAGTCCTCGCCCATGTTCCCGAAGACCATGGCCTGCACATTGACCGCGGTCCCCCAGTCCTCGGGGATCTTGTAGATGCGGCGGTACTCGATGGCCCGCTCGTTCATCCACGACTTGAAGACCGCATCAATCGCCATGCGCAGTTGCTCGGCGGGGTCCGTGGGGAACGGGCGACCCGTGGCCTCCTGCACCGCCTGAAGCGAGCGCCGGATGACCTCTTCGAGCGCGGCCTCGTCGAGGTCCGTGTCGAGCCTCGCGCCCGTCTTGTGCTTGACGTCGTCCAGGATGGCCTCGAAGGGGTCCTTCTCGCCCTTCTGCGCCTTCATCCCGAGGACCACGTCCCCGAACATCTTGATGAAGCGCCGGTACGAGTCGAGCGCGAACCGGCGGTTCCCGGTCAGGCGGGCCAGGCCCTCGAGGGTCGCCTCGTTCAGCCCGAGGTTCAGGACCGTGTCCATCATGCCCGGCATCGAGGCCCGAGCCCCAGAGCGCACGGACACGAGGAGCGGGTTTGCGGGTTCCCCGAAGCGCTTGCCGGTTGCGGTCTCGAGCCAGTGGAGCGCCTCCCGGACTTGGGCCTCGAGGCCCTCCGGCCAGCGCCCGCCGTTCTGAAAGAAAAACGTGCAGGCCTCGGTCGTGATGGTAAATCCGGGTGGGACATTCAGCCCGAGGTTGCACATCTCATGGAGGTTCGCGCCCTTGCCGCCGAGCAGGTCGCGCTGGTCCTTGTGCCCCTCCGCCTGGTTTTTCGCGAAGCGATACACGTACTTCGTGGCCATGACATCACCTCGATGAGACCTTTGTGAAATCCGCTAGCCATCCAAACTGGTCGAGGATGCGCCACAAGAGCGCGAGCCTGCGGACCCGTTTCTCCTCGTCCGGTTCGATGAGGACCGGCACGCCCTCGCTGCCTGTGCCGAAGAAGCGCGCGAGCGGCCCCTTGAAGGCGTACAGGGCCTGAAGCAGGGCGCAGTAGTCCCCGTCCTCGCTCGCGCGTTGCCTCGCCTCGCAGGCCGCGATCCACGCCTCCTGGACCCCCCGCTCGTACTCGTGGGCCAGGCGCAAGTCGGGCTCGGGCTCCAATAGCCCCTTGCGCCGCGCGACATCGCGCCAGTCCGGCATCTTCTCGTCCGCCTGGCGCACGATGTTGAAGACCCGCTTGAAGACCGTCTCGAGAAAGTCCCGGAACCCTTCTGTCTCGCGCGCGAAGTCGCGAACCGCCACTGCCACCGCGAGCGTCTCGGACGGGGGTCTGTGCTGCGCCGCCTCGAGCACCGCCGTCGCAAAGTCCGTCGGGACCTCGTACTCCTCGGTCAGGATGCCGTGGAAGCGCTCCCGCACGAAGAGCCAGGCCTTCTCGCGGGTCTCGTCGTCCCTGCAGCGGGAAAAGAGCCCGCCAGGGGTGATGTTTCGCCAGGCTCGGTCCATCAAGATTTTCAAAAGCCCGATCGCTTGCCGCCGCAGGCCCAGCGGGTCCCGCGATCCGGTGGGGATCGCCCCCACATCGAAGCAGGTGGCGATGGAGTCCACACGGTCCGCCACGGCCAGGACCGCGCCGATCTCGCTGTGGGGGAGCGCGTCCCCGGCAAACCTCGGGCGGTAGTGCTCCTCGATGGCCGTGGCCACAGGCTCGGGCTCACCGGCGGCGAGGGCATAGTAGCGGCCCATGACGCCCTGGAGGGTCGGGAACTCGCCGACCATCTGGGACATCAGATCCGCCTTGCACAGGGCCGCGGCCCGCCGCACGTAGTGGAGGTCCAAATCGAGCCCCGCGGACTCGCACAACTGGACCGCGACCTCCGCGATGCGGGACGCCTTCTCGGCCATGTCGCCCGCGCCCTTCAGGAACAAACGCTCTCCCAAACGCTCGGACATCCGGTGCAGGCCGGTCTTCAGGTCTTGCTCGTAGAAGAAGCGGGCATCGTAGAGGCGGGCGGCGAGCACGCGCTCGTTGCCGCGGACCACGACCGCGGGGTCCCGGGCGCGGGTGTTGCTGACCACGCCGAAGCGCGGTGCCAGGCGCCCCAAAGCGTCCTCGACCGCGAAGTAACGCTGGTGCGAGGCCATGGCCGTGACCAGGACCTCGCGCGGCAGCGCCAGAAAGGACGGGTCGAACGAGCCCACGCCAAAGACCGGCCACTCGACAAGGTCCGCGACCTCCTCGACCAGCGCGTCGTCCGGCACGAAGCGCAGGCCCGACTCGGATTCCACACGGGCCATCTCCGCTCGGATGCGGGAGCGCCGCTCCCCTGGGTCCACGAGCACGTCTCGCTGCCGCAACTCGTCTACATAACGCGAGGGGTCCATCAGGTCGAAGGGCTCGGGCGCCAGGAAGCGATGGCCCCGCGTCGCGCGACCCGAGCGCACCCCCGCGAACTCGAACACGACGGGGTCCGGCCCGAGCAGGCAGCAGACCCAGTGCACCGGGCGCACGAACGGACCCAGGTTGCCGTCCCAGCGCATGGTCTTGGGGAAGGTCAGGCGGGACAGGACCTCGGGGACGACCTCGGCCAGGACATCGCGAGCATCCCGGCCCGGTATGGTGCGGCGTACGGCCACGACCTCTCCCCTCGGGCCAGGAACGCGGGTCAGGTCCTCCGGTTGGACCCCTTGCGCCTTCGCGAAACCCGAAGCGGCACGGGTCGGGGCGCCGGTCGCATCGAAGGCCACGGCCACGGGTGGTCCCGTGACCACCTCCTCGCGATCCGGCTGGCGCGCCGGGACGCCCTGGACCAGCACTGCGAGGCGGCGCGGGGTCCACAGGGCTTTGGTGCCTTCGCACTTTAGGGAGGCTGCGGCCAGGGCTTCCTCGAGCAGCCGGGCCAGGTCCGTCGCGGCCCCACGGAGCATCCGGGCCGGGATCTCCTCGGTTCCGACCTCCAGGAGCAAGGTCCTAGCGCCTTCCATCACTGTGCCCCTTCGAGGTACGCGGCGGCGCAGGCCCTAGCCAAGGCCCGCACCCTCAGGATATAGGCCTGCCGCTCCGCGACCGAGATCGCCCCGCGCGCATCCAGGACGTTGAAGACATGCGAGCACTTCATGCAGTGGTCGTAGGCGGGCAGGACCAGGCCGCGCTCCAACAGCCGCCGGCACTCCGCCTCGAAGCGGTCGAACAAGTCGGCATGCAGCCGGACGTCCGCCTCCTCGAAGTTGTGGCGCGAGAACTCCACCTCATCCCGGTGCGCCACCTCGCCGTAGGTGACCCCGTGTCCCCATTCCAGTTCGAAGACATTGTCAATCCCAGACAGGTACATCGCAATGCGCTCCAGGCCGTAGGTCAGTTCCACGGTGATGGGGTTCAGTTCGAAGCCACCCGCCTGCTGGAAGTAGGTGAACTGCGTCACCTCCATCCCGTCCACCCAGACCTCCCATCCGAGCCCCCATGCCCCGAGCGTCGGGGACTCCCAGTCGTCCTCCACGAACCGGATGTCGTGGTCCAGCGGGTCAATGCCGAGCGCGCGTAGGCTGTCGAGGTAGAGGTCCTGCGCGTCGAGCGGCGCAGGCTTCATCACGACCTGGAACTGGTAGTAATGTTGAAGTCGAAAGGGATTCTCGCCGTAGCGCCCGTCCGTGGGGCGGCGCGACGGCTCCACGTAGGCGGCCCTCCAGGGCTTTGGCCCCAGGCACCGCAGAAAGGTGGCCGGGTTGAAGGTCCCCGCGCCCTTCTCGATGTCGTATGGCTGCACGATCAGGCAGCCCCTCTCGGCCCAGAACGTCTGGAGCCTCAGGATCACGTCCTGGAACGTCATGCTCCCTGCCCCGTCCAAGGCGGACGGAACCTAGCAGAGCCGAGCGGGAAAGGCAAGGAGTCACTTGGCGTCGGGCAAAGGACCCACGCCAAAACAATCACGAGTCATCGCGGGGGCGAGCCCGACGAATCCTTTCGAGGTCCTCCACGTCCTGGAGGTCCTTTGGACGACCGCAGGCCTTCTTCGACGCGACCAGGTCGTCCAGGCCCATCAGGTGGATGGTGGTGCCAGCCACCTGCGCTTCCGCCCTTCGGGTCCATGCCTCGCCAAAGGTGACGCCCGGAATGGCCGTGAACACGTCCACGCGGAGCAGGTCCTGGAAGATGGTGACCTCCTGGGCGAGCACCTCCTCCGGCCCCACCAGCCGGGCGGTGCCGAGGCCGACCTCGGCCAGGGGCCGCCAGCAGACGCTCGGCGTTCTCGCGGGAGGCCTGGACCAGAAGCTCCACGTCCAGTGTGGCTCGGGGAACCCCGTGCAGGATCGCGGCGAGCCCCCCGATGAGCAGGTAACGGACCTCATGGCGCTCGAGGGAGGCGAACAACTCTGGCAGTGACGGGCGTGCCATCCGCGTTTCCCGTCGCGTCTTCCCGCGTCTGGACCGGGGCCATCACGCTGTCCGCGTACAGAAGCCGCTCCTCCATCGTGAGGCCCAGGAACCACCGGATCTTGGCCTCCTGGTCCTCGAACCGCGGGTCGTGGGCCACCAGGTCCTCCCTCGGCGCATCCATTGTCTCACGCCTGGGCCGATCCGTCGCCGACCATGATGACCCGGCCCGACCAGGCCGTCAAGCGGGTGTAGACGGCTGCCTGGACAAAGAACATCGTATCCAACCCCAGGGACTCGGCTTTCGGTCATGGAGAACGAGGTAGCGACGAAGAAGCGGGAGTGGTTCGCATGGGCGACGATGGCTACAGGCTGTCGGGCCTGTCAGCAAACGTGGGCACCCCACAAGGTCCACTTTGACACCGTTTCCGCGCGGATGGAGAATTGGTCTCGTCCTTGAGCGAGGGCGCGCCAGTGTCCTTTCGACCAGACCCCGAAACCTCCACCGCGCTCGGGCGGTTCAAGGAGGCGTTGTTGCGCCGCTTTGGGGCACGGCTCCGCTCCATCCGACTGTTCGGCTCGCGCGCGAGTGGCGGCGACCACCCGGAATCGGACATTGACGTCCTTGTGTTGATTGACGGCCTTTCGCGCCGGGAGAAGGCCGAGGTCCTCGACATGGCCGCGGACATCTCGCTGGACCTCGGGGTGGACCTGTCGCCCCTGGTGATGTCACCCGAGGCGTTTGCCTTTCTGCGCTCGCGCGAGACGCGCCTGGCGCTCGACATCGAGCGGGAGGGCATTCCCATATGACCGAGGCGAACCGCAAGGAGAACATCGCCGCCGAGTGGGCCAGGGCCGAGGGGAGCATGCGCTCCGCAGAGGTCTTGCTCGGCGCCGGCGAGTTCAACGACTCGGTGAGCCGCGCCTACTATGCCGTCTTCCATGCAGCCCGGAGCCTGCTCCTCACGCTCGGGCTCGAGCCGACCACCCACCGCGGCGTGAACGTCTTGTTGAACCAGCACTTCGTCTCGCGCGGGTTGCTGGACAGGGCGCTCGCGCGCGTCCTGGCCCGAATGCAGAAGTACCGCGAGGAGGCTGACTACAATCGCTTTTTTGGTTTCGATAACGAGGGGGCGTCCGAGGAGGTCGAGGACGCCCGGAAGTTTCTCGCCGTGGCCCGGGACATGCTTGTGAGGGGCGGCTGGCTTGGCTGACCGGAATTCCGCGCCGCATGTCACGCCTGAAGCCGAGTACCGCGCCCGACCGGCAGAAACGGCGCTCCAGGGCCGGCCAGTGGCGCCTGGACAACGCTGAAGCGTGGCGGCCCCGGAAAGCCGGCTCAGTCCCCGCCAATGCTCGCCGGCAAGTCGGTCGCGAGGGTGCGCAAGAACTCGCGGTAGTACGCGCGGGCTTGGGAGTCTTCGAAGACCGCGAAGTGGTCGCGGTCCGAAAACTGCACCAGGAGACCGGTCACCCTGTTCCCATCGGAAAGCAAGATGTTTCCGGACACGGGCAGGGTCACGGGGCCGATGCCCTTTAGGGTCAGTCCGAGCGGCCACGAGGCGAACGGCGCAAGGATGGGAACCCCAGCGGTCGCAGCCAGGACCTCGGTCGTGGCGGGCGGGGTCTGCTCGTCTTGCATCCCCTCGGTCATGAGGACCGAGCGGGGCCGAGACGAGGGGTCGAAACCATTGTAATCAAAATAGTACGGCGCGTAGGCGATGGGGTCCGAGGTGTCAATCAGCGTCTGCACCAGCTGAATGACGGGGTGGTCCTCGCTCAACTCGGTCGGGTCGCTGATGCCCAGGAATCCGCGGACCACCTCCGCGATATCCACGAAGTCCTTGCGCAGCATCAGGGTCAGGGACAGCCCACCGCCCGCGCCGGACAGGACTCCGCCCCGGAAGCGGTCCTCGACCCCGAACAGCATCCCGCCGGTCAGCCCACCCTGGGAGTGGCCGAAAAACACGACCGCGTCCGCATCGAAGCGCTCCTCGCGCCCGGACTCCGAGACCTCCGCCGGCACGCGGAGGTTGCCCGCCTGGATCATGCGCAACAGGGAGATGTTGTCCGGCACGGACTGACGCTGGACCGTTCGCCCGGCCCGGACGTTCAGAAAATTGAACGAATAGAGCGCCAGTTCCTCCTGGCTCAGCGGCGGTGAGACCCGGTCCCCGTGCAGGGGCTGGTCAATCCCAATCCCCGCGAGCCCCTCCTGGGCCAAAAAGACGCCCGGGTTCTGGATATGCGAGTCGTACTCCCCTCCAGTCCCGTGCGAGTGGATGACGATGGGCCAGCCCGTGGAAGGCATCTCGCGCCCTTTCGGGACCACCAGGACAAAGCGCATCTTCTCCATGAATTGGACCACGGGTCGCCCCGATTCATCGAACTCGAAATACCCGTGCTCGAGGTAGGGGGGGGTCCCCTTGAGGAAATTGGGCGCGACGTAGTGGCCCTCGTACCGATAGAAGGCCACATCCGTGGGCTTGGTGGTCGCCTGGATGTCGGTCACCACCGGCGGGGCCGTCTCGTCGTACAGGTAGTCGCGGATGCGGCGGAGTTCCGCTGTGGGGTGGCCGGTCGTGAAGACCGTAGCGACCACCATCGCTTGGTCCAGGGCGGGATCATGCGCAAGAAGGTTGCGAAGCGGGTCCAGCGAGGCGACCAGGGCCCCGTGGCCGGGCAGGGCACTGCGTAGGGCCTTGTCGAACGCTGGCGGCCGGGCCACGGGACGACCGTCCGCCCCCCGCAGCGCGTTCGTGACCACGACCGCGTAGGTGCGACCCTCCGCGAGGGTGAATCCCCACACCGGGCGGACCATCAGGGTGTGGGCCGGCAGGTACAGTCCGGGTTCCTCGCGCCAGCGCCACAAGAGCGGGATGCGATGCCCAAAGGACGGCCCGGGCGTCACGTCCACCAGTTGGACTGGGGCGTTCCCATCGGCCGGGATGTACGGCTTGGGAAGGGATTCTAGTTCCAGAGAACCTTCGAAGACGAAATAAACGACCGGCACCACGGACCAGCCGTCCAGGACCTCTATCGCGACCGAAACAAGGTGCTCCACCAGGGGCACGCCGTCCGGATTGGGGAAGCGCGATAGGTCGAGCCTCCCGTCCGGGGTCCTAAGCGCGTCGGTCGGGAAGGGGAGGCTGAATAGGTCTGCACCGTCTGGGTCGAAGACCGGGAGAATCCCACCGGGCGGCGCCTCGGCGTCGGGTGCAAGGTCTACCAGCCCCTCCGCGTCCCAATCGAGGTCGGTCTCGGTCGGCGCCTCCGCCTCTGACCTCGACCCAGGGTCTTGGCCGTCGTCGGAGGCATCGTGAACCTCCATCAAAACACGGTCCGGCCACGAGGTGTCCCCAAGGCCCGCCCTGTCGGTCCCGCCCTCCCCTCCCCCGCATGCGACGAGGCCCACGACGCTCAATAGGGCCGTAAAAGTCCGTCTTTGGAAGTCCCCTTCCTGTCCCATGATCCCGACATCGCCAATCATCGCCCCTCCTCCAGACGCTGACGCGCCTCCACGAGCAACTTTTCAGCCTCGGCGTAGATGGGCGTCTCGTAGGAGCCGATGAACCAAGAGGTCTCGCGCCGCCGCAGCACGCCGACCAGAAGCGTTGCCGCAGTCCACGGTTCGCCCATGTCCAGACAGATTCTAGCCGCCTCGACCGCCGCGTCGTCCGCCAGGCGGCTGTCGGGGTGCCTTTCCAGCAGCACGGCGTACAGGGCCAGTCTGTCGCGCCGCGTGTCTTCGCGCACCGTGTCCCCTGCGCCCTCCGCCTCGCGCAACGCCTCCGCGGCCTGGAACAAAAGGTAGGGCGCGACATCGCCCGACGCGGCCTGCCGGTAGAGGGACCTCATCTCGTCCACCACGGCCAGGGCGCCCTGGCGCGGCCCCACGATGTCCCGGATCCAAACGACCGCCCTGCGCGCGGCCGGCTCGTCCGGGAATCGCGTGACCACTCGCCGGAACACGAAAAGGGCCTCTTCGGGGTCCGGCGATTGCGTCGCCAAAAGGCACCCCATCTCGAACAAGGCCCGCGCAGACACCAACGGGGACAGCTCGCAGACCCGCGCCACCCGCCCGAACGTACGAAGCGCCTCGCCCCACTGTCCGAGCCCGGCCTGGGCCCTCGCCCGCGCGAGCAGTACGGGGCAGAGACTTGCGTCATCGAGGGCCCGCGCCTCCAAGACCTCGGCCAAGGATGCGGCCTCTTCGTATCGCCTCTGGGCCACGCGGGCCTCGACGAGCGCGAGGTCCTCGAGGAAGGCCGTGCGGCCCGGAGATGCCGCGCACCCCAGGGCCAGGTCCAAAATGGCCAAGATGCAACCAGTTGGGGTCCCTGTTCCAGTGAGCCTCATCCTCCCCCTACTGTCCAGGAAGACCTCGTCTCCTGTCAAACCGGCCCGCGCCCGTCCCTAACCTTTGTTCCGGCCGATGCCGAAATCTAGGAACAGATCGTCGCGATGTCCAATGACCGGGTCGCGAATCCAACGGTCCGGCCGGATGACACGGGGGGACGGGCGATGCTCTTGATGACTCTCCTTCGCACGCGAGCGGGCAGGCGAAGCCTTCCGATTGACGGCACCGGGCAGGTTCTGCTCGGGCAAACGGAGTTTCGGCGTGTCCTTGCCCAGGAGCGCGAGCGCGCAGACCGGAACTCGCGTGGGTTCTCGATGGTTCTTTTAGACGTCCGGGCGCTAAATGACGATGCCTTCGCGCAGGTCCTCGGTTTCCTCGCACGACGTTGCCGGAGGGTGGATGTGCTCGGGTGGTACGACCGGGCGCGAATCGGCGTGATCTTGACCGACGCAATGCCTGCAGGGGCGCTACGGTTTCTCGAAAACCTCGCGGTTGGGCTGGCCGAGCAGGGGATGCGGCCCCTGCCCACACGGCTTTTTGTGTACGGCCAGGACCGTGCGCCTTGCGAGCCTGCGGCCCGCTCCTCGGTCGCCTGATCGCAGGACCCATTTCGCGCCGATTCGTCAACCTTCTGGCCGCTTTTTTTTGGCCTCTCGCAGACAGCGAGCCGCCGGAATCACTACGATGATGGTCGGGCGGTTCGAGAAGAGGGGACATCCTTGTTCCAGCCAGACTCGGAGGTGCTGAAGGTCCTCCTTCAGCGGGCCGTGGAGGAGAGCGCGAGCCTCGTGGTCATCACGGACCCGGGCGGGCTCATTCGCTACGTCAACCGCGGGTTCGAGGAGACCACGGGCTACCGGTACGACGAGGTCGTGGGCCAAAACATCCGGCTGCTCAAGTCGGGTCGCCAGGGGGTCGAGACCTACCGCGACCTGTGGAGCACGGTGCTTGAGGGTCGAACGTGGCGCGGGTTCTTGCACAATCGGCGCAAGGACGGAACGCTCTACTGGGCCAGGGCCACCATTGACCCGGTCAGGGACGAGGCAGGCGGCCTGCGCTACTTCATCGCCATCCAGGAAGACGTGACCCGCGAGTTCGAGAAGAACCGTGCGCTCGCGACCCGCGCGAATCACCTCGAGGTCCTGAGCGAACTGGGGCACGTGGCCTTGGGCGGGGCGGACATCGAGTCGCTCGCCTCGCTCGCCGCCGAGTCCGTATGCCGAGTCCTGGGGGGCGCCCGGGTGACGGTCTCGCTCGCGGACTCATCCAACAGACTTCTGCGGCGCCTGGCCGGCCCGACTGGCGAGCTCTTCGAGCCTGGCTCGAGGGAAGACGATGCGTGGTCCTGGATCCACATCCCGATCCCTGGGGACCCCGCGCCTCACGGAGCGCTCGTGGTGGCGCTGCCTTGCCAGAAGGGCTTCACCGAGCAGGACGGGTGGTTCCTCGACGGGGTCGCGGCTGTGCTCGGGACCGCGATGCGGCGCATGCAGGACGAGGAACGGATCCGTCGGCTGGCCCAGCGCGACCCCTTGACCGGACTCTACAACCGCAGGGTCCTGGCCGAGAGGGCCCAGGACGTGATGGCCCAGGCCAGGCGCGGGGGGTTCAAGGCCGCGGTCCTCTTCGTAGACCTCGACCGCTTCAAAGAGGTGAACGACACCCTGGGCCATGCGGCAGGGGACGAACTGCTGGCCAAAGTCGCGCGCCGGCTTCAGCGCTCGCTTCGGCGGGGGGAGACGCTCGCCAGGGTCGGGGGCGACGAGTTCGCATTCCTCCTCGCGCCGGTGCGCGAGGCCGAGCCCGAGAAGGCGGCACAGAGGCTTCTCGCACGCCTTTTGGTCCCTTTCCGGGTCCACGGGCGCCGGGTCCAGGTCTCGGCGAGCATCGGGGTCGCCCTGTTCCCGGACGACGGGGAGGACCTCGACGCCCTACTGCGGCGCGCGGACCACGCGATGTACCGGGTCAAGGCCGGAGGCGGGGCCGGGGTGGCCTGCATGCACGTCCCTGATTCGACTTCTACTGGCTAATCTGGTACATCCATCGCCTGGCGCATCCCGTGGGGCGTCATGGGAGACCGCAGGCGCACCGTCATCGTGGCCGGGCTCGGGGACATCGGGGAGCACCTGGCCGTGACCTTCGCCCGCCGCGGCCACGATGTCACGGTCGTGGATGTGTCTCCCGAGCGTCTATCCGCGGTCCAGACGATAGCGGAGGTCCGGGCCTGCCAGGGGCATGCGGCTTCCGCCTCCATCTTGGGCCAGGTCGGGGTCGAGGACGCGGACCTCTTCGCGGCCACCACAGGTCAGGACGCGGTCAACGTGGTGGCGGCCCTCAAGGCGCGCTCCCTGGGTGCCCGCAAGACGGTGGCTGTGGTCGAGGAGGTCGAGTACTTCGATGACTGGTCCGGGATCTATCGCGGGTGGCTCGGGATGGACCTCGTCCTCAACACCCGTTTCCTCGTGGCCCACGAGATTCACAAACTGATCACGACGGGGGGCGCCGTCGCGGTCCAGGACTTCGCCGAGAATCGCATCGAGATGGCCCAGTTCCGCGTCGCGAGCGAGACCCCATTCGTCGAGCGGCCCCTGAACCAGGTGCCCCTGCCCAGGGAGTGCCTGGTGGTCGCAATCAAGAGGGGACGCGGCCTCGTCATCCCACGGGGGGACGACTCCATCCACGTGGGGGACGAGGTCCTCGTCATCGGGCGCACGGAGCAGGTCGCCGCACTCGGCGACGCGCTCGGCCGGGGGCCTTCCCGGAACGGGAAGACCATCGTCATGGGAGGCGGGATGGTCGGTTTCGTCCTGACCAGGACCCTCCAGGGGCTCCTCCCCGACATCACCCTGATCGAGCGGGACCGCGCCCGCTGCGACTTTTTGGCCCGAGAACTGACGGACGTGACGGTCCTGCACGGCGACGGCACGAGCGCGGACCTCCTCCACGAGGAGGGCATTGAGACTTGCGAGGTCTTCGCCGCGGTCTCGGGGGACGAGGAGCGCAACATCATCGCGGCCCGCCTGGCCAAGGAACTTGGGGCCTCGCGCTGCATCGCGCTGGTCTCGCGTCCCTACTACGTCGAGGTGTGCAGGCACTTGGGGCTCGAGGTCGTCCCGGGTCCGGCCCAGATCGTGGCGCGAGAGGTGGTGCGGGCCCTCATGCCGGCCGGGGTCCTCGGGGCGACGCCGGTCATGGGCGGGGTGGCAGAGTTCTTGGAGGTCCTGGTGCCTGCCGGGGCCCGGGTTGCGGGCCGGCGCGTCCGCGAGGCGGAGTTCCCCCGGGGCAGCATGGTCTGCGCCCTGATGGAAGGCTCGAAGTTCATCATCCCTCGCGGGGACACGGTGATCGAGGCTGGGATGCGGGCGGTGGTCTTCACCCTTGCTCGGGTGCGGGCCGACGTGGAGAAACTGTTCCGGGCGTGACGCGATGAAGCCGTCCGTGGTCTTCCGGCACGTGGGGGTCCTCCTGGCCCTCCTCGGGCTCTCGATGGTGAGCGTGGTCCCCGTGGCCTGGCTCTTGGGGGAACCCAAGGGCATGCTCCACATGGGCCTATCGTCCGGGGTGACGACCCTCTGCGGGGTCCTGTTGTTCTTGGTCTCCCGCCGGGGGGGAGCCTCCACGGTGACCCGGCGCGACGCCTTCGCCATCGTCGTGACTGCCTGGGTCCTGACTGGCGCGTTCGGGGCGCTTCCCTATCTGGTTTCCGGGGCGATTCCCGACCCAGTGGACGCCTTTTTCGAGAGCGTGTCCGGTTTCACCACCACCGGGTCCAGCGTGGTGGCCACCCCCGCGTCCCTTCCCCGCGCCATCCTGTTTTGGCGCTCCCTGACACAGTGGCTCGGGGGCATGGGGATCATCGTGCTATTCATCGCCATCTTCCCGGAACTCGGGGTCGGGGGGCGCTACCTCTTCCAGTCCGAGGTCCCAGGCCCCATCACCGAAGGAGTCAAGCCGCGCATCCGAGACACGTCGTCGGCGCTCTGGAAGATTTACGTCCTCTTCACAGTGGCCGAGGCACTGGCCTTGCTCGCGTGCGACGTGGACCCCTTCGATGCGGTCTGCCACGCCTTCACCACCCTCTCGACCGGCGGATTTTCGACGCGCAACGAGAGCCTGGCCGCCTTCCCCGCGGCCGCCCAGGTGGTCGTCATCGTGTTCATGGTCCTGGCCGGAGTGAACTTCTCGCTCTACCATGCGGCCTTCGCGGGGCGCCCAGGCGGTCTTTTCCGAGACCGCGAGCTGCGCACGTACCTCCTTCTGCTCTTTTTTGCCACCCTCGCCGTGAGCGTCACCCTCGCCTCGCGCCACCATGGGGTGGCCGAGGCCCTGCGCCACGGGGCGTTCCAAGTCGCATCCTTGACCACGACCACCGGCTACGTCACGGACGACTTCAATCAATATCATCCGTTCAGTACAATCCTCCTTGTGGCCCTGATGTTCGTCGGGGGGTGTGCAGGCTCCACCGCCGGCGGGATCAAGGTCGTCCGGCTGGCCATTCTGGGGAAGGTCCTGCACCGCGGGGTCGTCCGCATGATCCGTCCCCAGGTCGTGATGCCCATCCGCCTGGGGTCCCAGGTGATCCCCGAGTCCTCGGTCGAGGAGACAAGCGGGTTCTTCTTCCTGTATGTGTCCCTGTTCGTGGCCGTGAGCCTGTTCGTGGCTGCGCACGGCCTGGACATGGCCACGTCCTTGTCGTCCGTGGCCGCGACCTTGGGCAACATCGGCCCCGGCCTCGAGCGGGTGGGTGCGGTCTCGCACTACGGAGACCTGCCCGCGACCGTCAAGGTCGCATTGACCGCGTGCATGATCCTCGGACGCCTCGAACTCTACACGGTCTTGAGCCTCCTTTCCCCGGTGTTCTGGCGGAAGTGAGGGCGCGTTCGATCCCGTGGATTGGCGTCAGCGCGGGTCCTCACGAGGGCGGGTCATCTCGCGCGGGTCCAGGATGCGGTCCAGTTCCTCGGGGGGAAACAGCCCCTTCTCCCGCGCCAGTTCGCGGACGGTCCGGCCCGTGCGCAGGGCCTCCTGGGCCAAGGCCGCGGCCGCTTCGTACCCGATGAACGGCACGAGGGCCGTCACGAGTCCTGTCGAGCGCTCGACATAGTTCCTGCACACATCGTCGTTGGCTGTGATGCCTTCCACGCAACGCTCTCGCAGGACGTCCATGGCACGTGAAAGAATCTGCAACGACTGAAACAGGTTGAACCCGATGACAGGCTCGAAGGCGTTGAGTTCCAGTTGCCCCGCCTCCGCGGCCATCGTGATGGTCACGTCGTTGCCGATCACCTGGTAGCACACCTGGTTCACCACCTCGGGGATCACCGGGTTGACCTTGCCCGGCATGATCGTCGAACCCGGCTGCATCGGGGGGAGGTTGATCTCGTTCAGCCCGGCCCGCGGACCGGATGACAGCAGGCGCAAGTCATTGCACGTCTTGGACAGTTTGACCGCGATGCGCTTGAGCACCCCCGACAACTGCACGAACGCGCCCGGGTCCGAGGTGGCCTCGACCAGGTTCGGGGAGGTGACGAGCGGCAAACCCGTGATCTCAATCAGGCGCTCGCGCACCCGCCGGGCGTAACCCTCGACCGTGTTCAACCCGGTCCCGATGGCGGTGGCCCCGAGGTTGATCTCGTGCAACAGCATCGCGGCCTCTCCCAGGCGCTCGATGTCCTCGCCCAGGGTGACGGCGTAGGCCTCAAAGGCCTGCCCGAGCGTCATCGGCACCGCGTCCTGCAACTGGGTGCGCCCGAGTTTGAGCACGTCGCGAAACTCGTAGCCCTTCCGCGCGAATGCGTCGCGCAGGCGCGTCATGGCGGCCCGCAACTCCCCGATCTTCCAGATGGTCGCAATCTTCAGGGAGGTGGGGTACACGTCGTTCGTGGACTGCGAGCGGTTCACGTGGTTGTTCGGGTGGCAGTAGGCGTAGTCCCCGCGCGGGCGACCCAGGATCTCGAGCGCCCGGTTCGCGATCACCTCGTTCGCGTTCATATTGGTGGAGGTCCCGGCCCCGCCCTGGATCACGTCCACCACGAAGTGCGCGTCCAGGCGCCCGGAGCGTACGTCCTCGCAGGCGCGGACGATGGCCTCGCCGATGGTCCGGTCCAGGAGTCCCAGGTCCATGTTCGCCAGGGCCGCGGCCTGCTTGACCGAGGCAATCGCCCGGATCAGCGCCGGGAACTGCGAGATGGGGATGTTCGTGATCGGGAAGTTCTCGACGGCCCGCAGGGTCTGAATGCCGTAGTAGGCCTCGGCCGGGACTTCCCGCTCGCCGAGGCTGTCGTGTTCAAGCCGCGTGGCCATCATCGCCCCCTGGCTCCAGGTCTCCTCGAACCGATACGCTACCACGCCCCCGGGCGGGGATGGGATGAGCGATGGGGGCGTTCGTGCTTTTGACATCTCGCGGCGTTGTCCCGTACATTGCGGCTGGGGGCGCGGGCGCGGGAGGTGCCGACGATGGTCGAAAAGAGCGCGTTCCACACCCGAGACGGGCGCACGACGGCCCGGCGCTTCGTGTGGACCGCGAGGCTGCCAATCAAGCGCGTCGCCGACCAGAGGACCCCCATCACGCCTGGCACCTATCGGCTCGTGGCCACCGCTACTGTCACAACCGAGGGCGAGTGTCCCGGAGAGGTCTGCATGATGGAGAGGATGACCGTGGTCTCTTCCGCGTTCACCGTGTCGGCCCCGTGAGTCGGAGGGTGCATGGACAGGTGGACCGTGCAAGTCGAGGGCGCGCTCGACCGGTTCACGGTCCCGGCCCGTCATGCGGAGACCGTCCGGATGCTGCGAGACCTGCCCACAGGGGCCGAAGTCCGTTTGGACCTCTCCCGGGTCACGTCCCTCGATAGCGCCGGGGCCGCGTGGTGCAGAGTCCTGGCCGAGGACGTGGCCCGCCGGGGGGGACGCCTGGTCCTGGCCGCGGCAAGCCTGGAGGCCCGAGAGGCCCTCTCCGTCTTCCGGGTGCGCATCGAGCCGCCTGCGAAGGCCAGGAGGAGGCCGGGGCGCCTGGAGCGCCTGGGCGAATGGGCCCACCGGGCATTCCAGGCCGCTGTCGAGTTCTGCGTGCTCGCAGCGGACACCCTCTTCTTTGCGGTCGAGGGGCTGTTCCGGCGGGACCGCCGCCGGGTGCGCGGCGGGGCCGTGGTTGAGCAGATGGTCCGCATTGGACTCGAGTCCCTTGGGATCGTGGGGCTGATCTCGCTCCTGGTCGGCCTGACCGTCGCCTTGCAGTCCGCTTACCAATTGCGCCAGTTCGGTGCGAACATTTACATCGCGAACCTGGTGGGCGTGGCCATGACACGCGAAATGGGACCCCTGATGACCGCGATCCTGCTCGCGGGCCGCAGCGGGGCCTCCATCGCGGCCGAGATGTCCACCATGGTCATCACCGAGGAGGTGGACGCCCTCAGGACCATGGGCATCCACCCCGTGCGCTTCTTGGTCGTGCCGCGATTCTGGGGCATCACCCTGACGCAGCCACTCTTGACCGTGATGTCGGACGCACTGGGCATTTTGGGGGGCTTCCTCATTGCGGTCACTTATCTCCAACTCGGGGTCTCGTCGTTTCTGGACCAGTTGCTTGGGGCGCTGCAGGTCAAGGACGTACTGACCGGGCTCGTCAAGAGCGTCGCGTTTGCCTGGATCATCGTGTTTGTGGCCGCGTTCCGGGGGTTCCGGGTGCGAGGCGGGGCCGAGGGCGTGGGGCTCGCCACCACCGCGTCCGTGGTCCAGGCGATCTTCATGGTGATCGCGGCGGACGCGTTTTTCTCGCTCCTGTTCTATTTTGGGGACTGATGGGTCGAGACGTGATCATCGAGGTCCGAGACCTGACCGCCGGCTACGGCGAGGAGCCGGTCCTGAGGGGCTTGAGTCTAGACATCGCGGCTCGACGGGTGACGACCATCGTGGGCGGGAGCGGGTGCGGCAAGAGCACGCTGCTCAAGTGCGTGGTGGGCCTGTTGCGCCCCTGGTCCGGCACGGTACGGGTGGCGGGCCAAGACCTGTTCGCCATGGACGAGGACGAGCGGGACCAGGCTTTGTCACGGGTGGGGCTCTTGTTCCAGCAGGGGGCCATGCTGAACTCGGTGAGCGTGGCGGACAACGTGGCCTTGCCCCTGCGCGAGCACACCTCCCTGCCACCCCCTGTGGTCCGCGAGGTGGTCCGTCTGAAACTCGAACTGGTGGGGCTCGCACACGCCGCGGACCTCCTTCCCTCGGAGTTGTCTGGGGGGATGCGCAAGCGCGCGGCCCTGGCCAGGGCCATGGCCTTGGACCCGGACCTCCTCCTGTGCGACGAGCCTTCAGCAGGCCTGGACCCACAGACCGCCGCGGACCTGGACCGCCTGATCCTGCGCCTTAAGGAGACCTTTCGCATCACCGTGGTCGTGGTGACGCACGAGATCGCGAGCATCGAGACCATCGCGGACGATGTGGTGATGCTCGCGCCGGGCGGCCGGCTCGTCTTTCAGGGGACCTTGAGCGAGGCGCGATCGAGCACGGTCCCCGAGGTCGCGGACTTCTTCGCGCGTCGCACGCGGGATGCCCCGGCCGCGACGAGGCCCCTCCTCGATTTCCTGGGAGCGGCATCATGATCACCGCGGCCCAAAAGGTCAGGCTCGGCGTCTTCCTCGCGGTGTCGCTTACGCTGCTCGTGGGGACCCTTGCGGTCTTGCTCGGGGTGCAGGTCGCTGCCCCACGCGATGTCTATACGATCCGCTATACCATGTCTTTGAGTGGTTTGGAGCCCGGCGCACCGGTCAAGTACAACGGGGTGCGCGTGGGCCGCGTGGACTCGATCCGTATTGACCGGGAGGACGTGGGCGCGGTCCTAGTCACCGTGAGCCTGGAGCGTGGGACACCGGTCAAGAAGGACACGCGCGCCGTGGTGAATCTGACGGGAATCACCGGGCTCAAGTACATCGAACTGACGGGTGGCACAGCCGAAAGCGACTTCTTGCAACCCGGCGGGCGTATCGAGGCCGGGGAATCGCTCGTGGACCGTCTGACCGGGAAGGCCGAAGACATCGCGCTGAAGGCCGAGGCCGTCTTGGGTCGGGTGCACGAGTTCTTGAGCGATGCGAACCGGGCCCGCATCGAGCGCCTGATCGAGGACGCGGACGACCTCCTGGTCAGCGCCCGGACCCTGGTCGAGGAGAACCGCGCGAACGTGGCCGAAGTGACGGCGCACCTGCGCGAGGCGGGGGCGTCGCTCGCATCGCTGCTTCGCACGGTGGACGAGGAAGCGGGTCGCACGCTGCGGGCCGTGCGCGCCTTCGCGGAGGGGGTCGAGGCCGGGGTCTCGCGGGAGCGGATCACGCGCATCGTGGCGAACGTCGAGGCGGTCACCTCGCGACTGCGCGAGGCGGTCGAGCGCGCGGACGTGCCGGGCATCCTTCAGGACCTCAAGACCCTGACGGGCGAGGGTTCGAGGCTCGTTCAGGACGTCGTCCTGACGGTCTTGCGAAGCCGCGAGAACCTCCTCGCGAGCCTCGCCTACCTGCGCGAGGCGCTCGAGAACTTCAGCGAGTTCGCCCGGAGCGTAAGGGAGGACCCGAGCCTTTTGTTGCGGGGGACCAAGGAACAGGAACGGGAGATCCCGTGAGACCGCTGTGGTGCGCCCTGGGCGTCCTGTCGGCTGCCGGGATGGTGTGCAGTTCCGTGCCGCAGCGCCAGTACTTCACGCTCAGTTATCCCATGACGGAGGGCCGGACCACCGAGACGCGGCCGCCACTGCACCCGGTGCGCCTGCGCCTGAGGCCATTCACCGCCACCCTTCCCTACGACCGGCCCCAGATCGTGTATCGCCAGTCACCGTATGTGTTCCAGTATTACGCCTTCAAACTGTGGGCGTCGAAGCCCCAGCACATGCTGCGCGAGATCGTCGAGCGCCACATCCTCGCGTCGAGGCTGGTCGCGGAGGTGGAGCGCGAGTACGGCGAGCGCCCGCCAGACTACGAACTCGGGGCCGAGGTTGTGGCCATCGAGGAGTTCGACTCAGGAGACGTGTGGTACGGGCACCTGGCGATGAGATTTGAACTGCTACGTTTCAGGGACAAAACAGTGATCTGGCGCGGGCATTTCGACAGGAGGCGCGTGGTCCACAAGAGGGAGCCTGTGTACGTGGTCCATGCCTTGTCCCAGGTCCTCGAGGAGGAGATGCGACGCATCGTGGCGGAGTTGGACCATGTGCTTTCCGGCGAGCGCGGGGTCCAGCCGACCCTCCCCCTGGTCCCACCGGTCCGCGAGGACGCCTCGCCTCCGGTCCCGAGCGACGATGCCGCCATTGTGCCTGCCGAGCCAAGGGCGCCGCAGGCCCCGCCCACCCCCGTCCCTGGCGAGGAGGACCTCATTGTCCCCGAGGAGGGAGGACCATGAGGCCCGGCGCGTGCCTGGCACTCCTTTTGTGCCCGGCGTTCGCCGCGGCCAGGCCTGGCCCCACAGGGTCCGTCGAGCGGCCCGAAACGTGGGACCTCCCGCCGTCCAGGGTCCAGGCCGACCAGGACCCGACCCTGATCCCGGTCGGCAAGGGGGCCGTGTTCGTGCCCGCGATGACCGACCCGCGGCGCGAGCCCCCCTACCTGGTCCGCCGTGAGGGGGTTTTGGTCGCCACGCAGAGCGCAGGCCGCAAGACCATCCTCGACCCTGGAATCTACGAGGTCCTCATCGGGTCAGGGGCGCTCCAGGACCGGATCCGCCGCCGCGTGCTCGTGCGTGAGGGGCGCACCACCGTGGTCCCGGCCACCTGGAGCGGCCTCGTGGTGCAGGTCGTGGACGAGCGCTCGGAGCCCTTCCGCGGGACCTACGAGTTGGTTCGCCTTCCGGAGCGCCACGACGTGGGCCTGGGCCTCGGGGCCGACGTGGAGCGCGGCGAGGAGGTCCGCACCTGGATCCTGCCGCCCGGCACGTACCTGATCATCAAGACGGGCGAGTCCTTTCAGGCGCGGCGCGACTTCTTCACGGTGCGTCTGATGCCCGGTGAACTGCATCGGCTGTCTTTGGTCATGGACCGCGAGACCGGGGCCCTGCTCGGGGCGGGCGAGGTGGCGCTCGCGGAGCCGCAGACTGCCCTGAGGGACTGGCACTTGAGCCTCCTGGTCGGGGTGGACGGCGAGTTCAACCGCCGCTCGGATTTGGTGGGCTTTCCCTCTGGATACGGGTTCACGGTAGGGGGGTTCTTGGATTTCATGGCGCGATATCTTTCTGACAAACATTACCTGTACGGACGGTTTAAGGTCGAGGAGAAGCAGGTCAAGGTCCCTGGTCAGCCCCTTCAGAAGGACCAGGACGAGGCGAAACTGGACGTCCTGTACGTCTATCGCGTATGGCCGTGGCTCGGGCCGTACGTGCGCGGAGGCGTGCGCACGGCCTTCCTCCCATCGTATCTCCACCTGTCCGACCCCACCGAGGTCCTCGAGGTGAACGAGGCGGGCACCCCCATCGGGACCTTCGGGACGCGTGAGGGCCGCTTCCGCCTGTCCAATGCGTTCGCCCCGGTCGAGGTCAAGGGCGGTGTGGGCTTAAGCGTACTGGCCCAGACCTCCTACGTCCTGGATGCGAACTTCCGGGTCGGATTCGGGGGGAGGGCCCTGTTCAACCGGGGGCTCCTCACCCCTGTGGGATTGGATTCGGGCGGGCGCTACCGCGTGTCCCGCAGGGCCAACGCCTACCAGTACGGGCTCGAGACGACCCTCGTGGCGGCGGTCACACTGTGGAGGCTTTTGCTCGCGACCACGGAGTTCGACCTCTTGGAACCCATCCAGGACCCCCGCCACCCCTCCCTGACGTGGGAGAACAACGTGTCCCTGCGGTTGATCGCGTTCATCTCATTGAACTACGTGTTTCGGATGATCTACGACATCGAGCGCCTGGACCGCCTCCAGACCGAGCACCGCGTGCTGCTGCGCTTTACCTGGAAGATCTTATAGGTCGCGCGCCCGCCCCTTGCCATGGAACGGGCTCGCTCGCGCGGCTCGAGGCCGCTTTGCCCCCCACGCCGCGGTTGGCTGATGCTCGCTTGGGTTGACCGGACGTGGGCCGACACGGATAATGCCTTCGCGTCGGGTGTCAAGCCGTAGGAGCACCTTGCAATGGTGGACGGTCGGGCGCTAGCGATGCTTTTTCTCGCCTCATGGTCGGTCGGCTGCGGCCAGCCTGGCGTCCCCACCACGTCCTCTCAGCCGGACGCGACCGAGCCCCGTGACCTATTCGAGCCCAGGGACAACTTCGTGCCCGGAGACGGGGACGCCCCTGGCTTCGCGGTGACCGGTGTCGCGCCCACGCGAGGCCCTATCGCCGGTGGGACACGGGTCGAGGTCACGGGTTTCGGGTTCCTCCAGGGCAGTCGCGTCGTCTTCGGCGCCTCGCTTGGCGAGGAGATTGTGGTCGTGAACGACCACACCATCCAGGCCACCACCCCACCCCACCCCGCAGGTCCGGTGACCGTCCACGTGGTCCGCCCGGACGCCAAGGTCGCCTCGCTCGAGGACGCCTTCTTCTACGAGACGGCCTTGCAGGTGCGCTCGGTCCTTCCAGCCGTGGGGCCTACCACTGGGGGCACGCCGATCACCGTGGAGGGAGATGGCTTTCTCAAGGACACGGTCCTCATGGTCGGGGGACGGCTTGCCTTCCAGACGCGTGTCCTGTCCGAGTCCCTGATGGTCGCCTTGACTCCACCTGGCGCCGCGGGGCCGAGGGACATCACTGTCGTGAATGCGATGGGGACTTTTACGGCCCGGCGCGCCTTCCGCTACGTGGAGCCACCGACCATCGCCTCCTGCGAGCCGGCCGTGGTCCCCGTGGACACCTCGACCGAGGTCCTGGTCCGCGGGACCGGCCTTGACCTGGTCCAGTTACTGCACACGCCCGGGGCCTCCTCGGCTCTGCTCGACTCCTTTCCGTCCGCGGTGAAGGTCTTGCTGACCCCGCTGGCCCCTGGGCCGCTCGATGTCACCGTGGTGACACCCGGAGGCGCGGCCACCGCGCACTCCTGCGCGTGGGCGCTTTGGCAGGAGGATTTGCGTTCAACGGCCCCGCGCGTGGTTGGCGTCTCTCCCCCTCACGGCCTGACCGACGGCGGCTACACCCGGCGAGTGTTCGTGACAGGCATCGCCGGGACCCCGTTGGACAAGGTGCGCGTCTCGCTGGGAGGTCTCGATGCGCAGGTGACGGAGGTCTCGCCCGACGCCCACGTGCTCACGGTGCGGGTCCCTCCGCACCCCGAGGGGGTCGTGGACTGTGGACTCGTGACGCCGGCGGGCTCGGACGCCGCGACCCATGCCTTCGAGTATGTCCCGGCTGTGGCGCTCCACGACATCGTACCCTCGTCGGGCCCCGCGTCGGGCGGCACGGAGGTCGTGGTCTCGGGCACGCGCCTCGACCGCGTGGTCTCGCTCTTCGTTGGGCCCTTGCCGGCCACGCTCCTTGCCGAGCCGTCTCCGGAAGGAATCCGCGCCCGGACCGCGCCTGCAAGCCCAGGCCGCCACGATGTCCGTGCGGTGACCTCATGGGGGGAGGTCGTCACGCTAGCTGGGGCCTTCACCTTCGGGGATGACGAGCCCGGCCTGGTGGCTGTCGCCCCGGACCGAGGCTCCATTGCGGGTGGGACCGTGGTCGCGGTCGTGGGCTCGGCCCTCGACCAGGCCGCATCGATCACCTTCGCCGGCGCCGAGGCCACCATCCTGGACCGCTCGGACCCCGCACGCCTGCTGGTCCGCACGCCACCAGGCTCGATGGGCCCGGCCGACGTGGCCGCAACCTGGCCCGACGGCACGGTGAGGGTCCGCCCGGGTGCCTTCGCCTACTTTGACCCCACCGGCTACTTCGGGGGCGTCTGGGGCGACGTGGTGCAGGGGGCGGTGAACGTCACGGTCCTCGACAGTAACAATGGCAAGCCCGTGCCCCTGGCCTTCGCGATCCTCGGGTCGGACCCGAGTACGCCGTTCCAGGGGACGACCGACCTTCGCGGTCAGGTCACCCTGTCCGGCGAGGACCTGTTCGGCCCTGTCCAGGTGACGGCCTCGCGCCACGACTACTCGACCGTCACCATCGCGGGCGTGGACGCGGAGAACATCACCCTCTTTCTGGACCCGGTCGTGCCCACGTCCTCGGGCGGCGGCACGAGCGCGCAGCCGCTCCCCCCAGGCATCGTCGAGGGCCAGGTCCTGGGCGCGGACAAGTACCTGTTGGCCCCACCCCAGTCCTGCGCCGAGCGACCCCTGGTGCACGGCACGCTTTGCGCCCCGTGCCTGTCCGACGCAGATTGCGGGCAGGATGGGCAGGGCTTCTGTGTCAATCCTTCCGGTTACGGTTATTTCTGTGCAACGGCCTGCGTCGGCCCAGGTGACTGCCCTGTTGGCTACGCCTGCTATCCCCTGGGCCAGGTCAACGGGTGCCTGCCCGCGCCGGGCGTCCCGGAGGTCCGGTGTGGGACCTCGGTGCGCGGCCTGAACTCCTTCCCCGTGGACCCGGGCCCGGGCGCGGTGATGGGAGAAGGGGACCGCTACGCCCTCAATGCCCGGCTCGGGGACGTCGCGGTCTATTGTCTCGGGGGCTTCCGCACATACCCCGATGGCGTGTTCCGACCGCTCGCCCTTGGCGTGCTCCGGCACGTCCCGGTCTATCCGGCCCAGGTGACCCCGGATCAGGATATCCGGCTGGACATCCCCTTGGACCGCTCGCTCCTCGTGCGACTCGCTAGCCCTCCGGGCCGCCCGACCGCCCCTTATATCCACCGGGTGCGGCTTGCGTTGAACCTGGGCTCGGACGGCTATCTCCGCCTGTGGCCAGATCAAGAAACCATTGGCGGGGAGCGCTTCGAGTTCAACGCGATCCCGCGGGCCTTGGCTGGGGCCTTGCAGGGCGCGACCTTTGAGGTGCATGGCGAGGCCGCGAGTCCCATCGGCAATGGCATCCCCTACTCGGTCTCGGTGGAGAAGGACTTTCAGCCCGGACGAGACCTCGGGGCGCTCCGGGTCCGACTGGCAGAGCCAGGGGCCCCAGGTCCTTTTGCCGTTGCGGAGGTCATCGAGACGGACATCTGGCCGGACGCCTTCGGGGGATGCGCGGCCCCGGAGGGCGGCGGCGTGGTCGTGACCGGCAGCGGCCGCATCTGGCGCGTGGCGCCGGATTTCAGCATGGTGCCGCTTCCCTCCCCTTCGCTCACAGCCCTTCGTGGCTGCGCGTTTCTGCCGGACGGACGGATCCTCGTCGTTGGGGATTACGGGCTTGTGGCACGGGTCAGTGACGCGACCGCGGATACGGAGCCCGTCCCTGTAGGTGCGCCCCTCTACGCGGTGGTCGTGGCCCCGGACGGGAGCGAGGTCGTGGTCGGGGAGGGAGCGCTCCTCCGCCGGAAGCCGCAGGGGACCTGGGAGAGCCTCCCCTATGGCAGCAAGGCCCCGCTTTTCGCGGCCGCCCTGACTGCGGACGGGGCCGTGGCGGTCGGCGCCTCCGGGAGTGTGGTTGCGGTCGGCGACGAGGTGACCCTGGTCCGACCCGCGCCCACAGAACGCGACCTTTTGGCTGTGGCCCTGGTCGGCCACAACCTTTTGGTCGTGGGCGCACGCGGCACGGCCCTGCTCGGGACGCCCGAGACCGGATTTCACGCGATCGAGACTGGGGTGGACGCGGACCTCCAGGCTGTCCTGGTCTTGCCTGGCGGAGAGGCCCTGGTCGCGGGTGCCACGGGCACGGTCTTGCTTTTCCGGGACGGCCATTTCATTCGCATCCCCGCGCCCGGATTCCGGGGTGAGGTGACGACCCTGCTGACCGCCGCCTCGCCCACCGAGGTCCTTGCCTTCTCGCGCGACACCGTGTCGGTCGGCCCGTTCCTGGCCATCCCCGAGTTTTCGTCCCCGAGCCACACCACCCTGTGGTCCACGCTCGATGTCCGCTGGTCCCTCCCCCCTGGGGCACCCGAGCCTTCCCTCACCTACACGCGGCTCCTCGGGACCAAGTCCTCGCGCGATTGGGCCATCCTTGCCCCCGGTACCCTGAGCGCCATCACCCTCCCCGACCTGACCGCCGCAGCGGGCCTCGTACCGCTCCCGACGGGCGAGATGCGCCTGTACGCGCTCCACATGCTGATGGACCACTTCAACATCAACGCCTTTGACACGAACAGTTTCTCCATGTCCGCCTGGCGCTCATACGCTGTGCAGCAGTTCACATTCCGCAGGCCGTGACGGAAGGACGCACACGCTCCTTCTGGACAGTTCCCATGAGGCGGTGCCTTCCGACCTGTCTCGCCTCCAGGCCGAAGCCTCCTCCGTACGACCTTCACTACCTTTTCAGAGATGACAAATTGTCTTGCATCCATCTTAACTGGAACTTCAGCACGTCTAGCGCCCTGGATGCGTCGGAATACCATCCCCGCGATGGGCGGCCCCCCGCAAGAAAATGGGCGTGCGCCATGCTCAGGGGGCGTCGCCGTGCAGAGGTTCCCACCGCAGCGGGCCCGAGATGGCGCGCCTGTTCGTGGAGGCACTCGCTGTCCGACGTGACAAGACCGTGGCCAAGGCGCTCGAGGCCAGGAGTCGCGAACTCCTGCCGGAGGCGCGCCGTCTGGAGATCCTCGTGCGAATCCTCTACGAGCACGGAGGCGGCATCCGCCCCGCCGGGGAGGTCGTCCCTCCGCAGATTTGACTGCTGCTATTCTTGAGGAGTTCGATGATCACGACTGCGCTGCCTCTCGGCCGTGTCGCGCCGGCTTGACGCCTCTCGGGTGCCGTCCCGTCGTGTCGCCATGCTTACGCCCCGAGGCCGCGCTTTTTCTTACGCTTCTTCTTCTTGCCGGGACGACCGGAAGGCCTGGCCGATGGCCCCTCGCCCTCCAGGGCAACCGCCTCCTCCTCCTCGCTGGACCCCGCCACGTCGCCCGCCTCGTTCTCTTCCGCCTCCTCCTGGTCAAACTCGGCCGCCGGGGCCGCATCAGCCAGGTGGACCGCAGGCATCCCCTGGGTCGGGATCGAGTCCTCGGCCCACTCTGCCTCTGGCCCCTCCGCCGAGTCCACCCCGGGCTCCGCCACGGCCTCCATCTCCGCCGTCGGTGTCTGCGAGAACTCGGGCTCCATCGCTCGGGTCTCGACACTTGGCGCATCGCCCGTCTGGGCTGCTGCCGCCTCCACCAGGGAGGGCACCTCGGGTGCCGGCGCCTTCGGGGAACCGTCCGCGGGTCCCCGCGCCGCCTCCCCTCCCCCGACCCCGAGTCTGCGGCCCTGGTAGGTGCGGACGTAGCGCTCGAGGATCTCCTCGCGCGACGGCACCCGCGAGTGCCGCTCCAGAAGGTCCACCACGATCCGCGTATCCTGGGCCATGGGCGCCTCCTTCCGCGAAGCCTCAACCCGATGTTTGCAGGATCTCCACGAGGGCGTCAAGCACCTGCTCCGCACCCGCGCCCTTCACGCCGCCCTGGGCCAGGGTCTGGCTCCCTCCGCCCCGGCCCCCAAGCCTCGCCATCACTCGGCGCAGCACCTCGCCCGCCGGCCTCCTCGCGTCCCTGGTCGCCGCGAGCAGGACCTGCAACCCCTCTCCGTCCTGGCTCGTGATCAGGGCGTAGCCAGAGCGCACCCGCCCCCGCAGGACGTCCGCGAGTTCCCGCAATCCCTTCGCATCCATCCCATCCGCGCGGTGGGCCAGGACCTCGACATCGCCCACCCGTCGAACCTCCACCGCCCCCCCCGCGGCCCCGGACGCAAGGCGCACCTTCAGGTCCGAGACCTCTCGCTCGAGGTCCCGCACACGCTGAAGCGTCTTCTCGACCCGCTCGACCAGGGCCCCAACGTCGCACCGCATCAGGTCCACGAGCGCCTCGATGACCCGTTCCCGCCCGCGCAGGTATCCGAGCACGAGCGGCCCGGCCACGGCCTCGATCCGTCGGACCCCCGCCGAGATCCCCGACTCGGACACGACCTTGACGAGCCCGATCTCGCCGGTGCGCGAGACATGTGTCCCCCCGCACAACTCGCGCGACTCGCCCATCGAGACCATGCGCACCCGCTCGCCGTACTTGTCCCCGAAGAAGTGCAGGGCACCGCGCGCGATGGCATCGTCCTGCGACGTCACAACGGTCTCGACCGGGTCATCCCGCAGGACCGCCCGGGCCACGTGGTCCTCGACCGCCGCCACCTCCTCCTGGGTCAGCGCCGAGGGATGCGAGAAATCAAAGCGCAGGCGGTCCGGGGCCACAAGGGATCCCCTCTGCCTCACGTGCGGCCCGAGTACGCTGCGCAGGGCGGCGTGCAACAGGTGCGTTGCGCTGTGGTGCTTGCGGATGAGGTCGCGCCTCTCCCTGTCCACTGCGAGCCGCACCGCGTCCCCGACCCGCAGGACCCCGGCGACCACCCTCGCCGCGTGAAGAATCAAGCCCTCGCGCGGCTTTCGTGTGTCCTCGACCCTCGCTCGCCCCCCTCCCCACTCGATGGCCCCCGTGTCCCCGACCTGGCCTCCGGCCTCGCCATAGAAAGGCGTCTCGCGGGTCACCACCAGGACCACCTCCCCCTCCCGCGCCTCCTCCGCGCGCTTCCCCCCCACGAACAGGGCCGCGACCTCGCTCTCGCCTTCCGTCCCCTCGTAGCCGGTAAACCGCACGGACAGTCCGGCCTCGTCGCACGCGCGCAGGACCGGCGCCAGGCCCTCGTCCGCCTCCTTCCAAGAGGCCCGCCCCCGTTCCCGCTGGGCCTCCATCTCGCGCTCGAAGCCGGCCTCGTCAATCCCGAGCCCCGCCTCCTCGGCCACCACGCGGGTCAGGTCCACTGGGAATCCGTGCGTGTCGTAAAGCACAAAAACCGTGCGCCCGTCGAGGACCGCCCCGCCGGACGCCCGGGTCCTCTCGATGGCCCCATCAAGCAGTTCCATCCCGGACGAAAGCGTGCGCAGGAAGCGCTCCTCCTCCTGGCCTGCCACTCGCTCGATGACCCCTTCAGACGCCCGCAACTCCGGCCATGCATCGCCCATGTTCTGGCCCACCGCCAGGCAGATTGGGGTGAAAAACGGCCCACGCAGTCCAATCTTGTACCCGAAGCGCAAGGCCCGCCTCATCAAACGCCGCAGCACGTAGCCCCGGCCCTCGTTCTCCGGGTAGACCCCGTCGCTGATCAGAAAGGCCGTGGCCCTCGCGTGGTCCGCGATCACCCGCAGCGCCACGTCGCCCTCCGCGGACGCCCCGACCTCGATCCCCGCGGCCTCCGCCGCCCTCCGCATGAGCGGCCAGAACAGGTCCGTCTCGTAGTTGGTCCGCGCCCCCTGGAGGACCGCGCAGATCCGCTCGAGCCCCATGCCGGTGTCAATCGAGGGTGCCGGAAGCGGAGAGAGCCCTCCCTCCGCATCCCGGTTGAACTGCATGAACACAAGGTTCCACAACTCCATGAACCGCTCCCCGGGGTCCTCGATGGGGTGGCTCCCCGCAAACCCCTCCCCCCGGTCAATGTGCACCTCGCTGCACGGCCCGCACGGCCCTGTGTCCCCCATGGCCCAAAAGTTAGAGGGGTCCGAGAGCACGCGCTCCGCGGGCAGCCCGACCTCGCCGAGCCACACTTCGCGCGCCTCCGAGTCGTCCGGGTGGATGGTGACCCACAACTGACGGGCAGGGATTTTGTACCCCTCGGTCAGCAGTTCCCACGCGAACCGAATTGCCTCTCTTTTGAAATAATCACCAAAAGAAAAGTTTCCAAGCATCTCGAAAAAGGTATGGTGCCTTGGCGTGCGGCCTACCTGCTCGAGGTCATTGTGCTTTCCGCTGACGCGCAGGCACTTCTGCACGCTCGTAGCCCGCCGGTAGCCCGGGTCCCTCTCGCCCGTGAACACGTCCTTGAACTGCACCATCCCCGCGTTTACGAACAACAGTGTCGGGTCCGCCGGGGGGATCAGGCTGTGGCTCGGGACCACCCGATGGCCATGCACCTCGAAGTAGGACAAAAATCGCCGTCGAATCTCAGCCGAAGTCGTCTCGGTGTTCATTGGCCGCCTCGAATCCGCTCTGAGAGGTGATTCCCTTCACCCGCAACGCGAAGTCCGATGGGTTCGAGCAGTGGGCCAGCGCCTCGTCGTAGGTGATGCGTCCCTCCCGAAACAGGGCCAGCAGGGACTGGTCGAAGGTCTGCATCCCGTACTGCGAGTACCCGCGCGCGATCACCTCGGGCAGTTGATCCGCCCCGTCCGGGGTCTTCAAGAGGTCTCGCACCCTGGCCGTGGCGATCAGGACCTCCACCGCAGGCACCCGCCCCTTTCCGTCTGCCCGCGTCACCAGCCGCTGGCTGATCACCGCGCGCAGGACCGAGGCCATGAGCGTCCGCGCGTAGTCGCGCGAGGCCTGGTCAAAGACCGCGAGGACGCGGTTCACGGTCTCGCGCGCGTCAAGCGTATGCAGCGTGGACAGGACGAGATGCCCTGTCTCGGCCGCGGTCAGCGCGGTCTCGATGGTTTCGCGGTCGCGCATCTCGCCCACGATGATCACGTCCGGGTCCTGCCGGAGCGCGGCCCGCAACCCGTCGTAGAAGGAGCGCGTGTCCGTCCCTACTTCGCGCTGGGTCACCACCGCGCGCCTGTCCTCGACCACGTACTCGATGGGGTCCTCGATGGTGACGATGTGGCAGGCGCGCTGGCGGTTGATCAGGTCTGCCATCGCGGCCAGGGTCGTGGTCTTCCCCTGGCCGGCAGCCCCTGTCACCAGGACCAGCCCGCGCCGCTCCTGGGCGATCTGCTCGACGACCCTCGGGAGGCCCAGTTCTGACACGGTTGGGATCCGCGCCGGGATCACCCGCAGGACCGCCTGGTGCCCCACACGCCCGCGGAACAGGTTGATCCGGAACCGCCCGACCCCGGCCTCGCCCCACGCGAGGTCCACCTCGCCCGTCTCCTTCAAGCGCACTCGATGGTGTTCCTCCAGGACCCCCTCGAAGAGTCCAAGGATGTCGCGCTCCGTGAGCACCTGCATCCCCTTGGGCCCCACGAGGTCCACCGCGGCCCCCCGCCGGAATGCGGGCGTCCGCCCCGGCTTCATGTGAATGTCCGACACCCCCTGCGCGACCGCGAACCGCAGCAGCGCCGAGAGGTCCAGTGCTCTCTGTTCGTCTGGCATTGAGCAGACCCTCACGAGTGACCGCGTCCAGACTCCCCGTCCCAGGCCCTTTGGATCAACCACTCCATCGGGGCGCACGCGACCATCGCAGTCACCCCGCCTGCTGCGACACGGCTCCGATCCCATGCCGGGCCAGGACTGCGGAGGTCAGGGACGCGAGCACATCCGGGTGCTCGGTCAGGAAGGCCATGGCCTGCTCCCGTCCCTGGCCGAGCCGCTCCCCTCCGTACGAATACCAGGAACCGCTCCGCTCGAGCACGCCCGCCTCTGCCGCTAGGTCCACCACCTCGCCCACCCGGTTGATCCCCTGCCCGTACAGGAGGTCGAACTCCGCCTCCTTAAATGGCGGGGCCATCTTGTTCTTGACCACTTTGACCCGCACCCTGATCCCGCCGCCCTCCACTTCCTTCAAGGTCTGGCCGCGCCTCACGTCCAGCCGCACGCTCGCGTAGTA